>Ga0306868_1000032_pt1 | contig 134314 bp, 132 predicted proteins | sample AntRauTorckE6832_FD_190411 | JGI IMG/M metagenome (GOLD analysis project Ga0306868, IMG submission 190411) | Saline lake microbial communities from Rauer Islands, Antarctica - Metagenome Torckler E6 #832 (v2) (version 2) | ecosystem: Environmental > Aquatic > Non-marine Saline and Alkaline >... | reverse complement strand
CTCGGGTTTGCTGCGCTGATCCTACTTGGGGTGTTTTTTGTCTGGCATGGGTAGGTGGCATCAGTGCTACGACCTATGATGTGCGGTGTATCTCAATCCAGCGCGGTCTCCTGCAGGGCCCGGGCAAAAGCCTGTTCCATGGTCATGGGTTGGATCTCGGGGAAATACTTTGCCGCATTGTCATTGGTGGCGACCGTCTCCGATTTCAGCCCATCCACCAGCGCTGAGGCGATACTGAAGGGCACCTGGGTGATAAATACCAGCCAGTAGGAGGATAGGCGCGGGCTGAAAAACGGCAGCGGGATAAGGCGGCACTTGACCCCCATGCTCGCTGCGGCTTGACGCATTAAGCCGCAGAAGTCGGTGGCATCGGTACCGATATCGACCTGGATGTTTTCCTGCAGATCCAGATCAATGGATGCTTCGAGGTAGCTGATAACATCGTCCACCGCGATGGGCTGGGTGCGGGTGGTGACCCATTTTGGGGTTATCATCACAGGGAGCTTGCGCGTCAGGTCGCGGATAATGCGGAAGCTGGCGCTTCCGGAGCCGATGATTACCCCGGCGCGCAGCCACAGGGTATGGGTTTCGTATCCTTCGGTTTTGCTGAGTATTTCCCCGGTCTCGATGCGGCTCAAGAGATGTTCGCTTGCAGTTTCGCGCTCTCCCAGGCCCCCGAGGTACACAATCTTCTTCACCCCGGCATTCTCACACGCGCGGCGGAAATTCTCTGCACTGACGCGGTCTCGACTCGCATAATCTGCTCCTGCGGCCATGGAGTGGATGAGGTAAAAGGCGGTGTCGATTCCGGCGACGGCATTATCAAGAACATCGGTATCAAAGGTGTCTCCTTGTATAATGCTGCATTCCTGGCGGGCGGCGGCACTCAGGTGCGCCGGATCTCGCACCAGGAGGCGCAAACTGAGGTCGTTATGCTCCATGAGGCGTTGTTTGAGTTTGCGCCCGATATAGCCGGTGGCACCGGCTATAAGGATATCTTTTTTCTTGGGTTGATACTGTTGCATAAAACCTCCCCCTGACTCAGGTGCGTCCTTTTATATTTACACATGGTTCAGCAGTTTTAACTCTTTGGGATGAGGTTTGAGGTATATCTGCTGGCGCAGATACTCCTGCTCGAATTTGCGCACAAAGTGGTTCAGCAGGGTCACTGGTACGATGAGAGGAACAAGCCCCTGTCTGTAGTTGTCGATAAGCTCCACCGCTTCCTGCTTTTCATCCTTGTTCAGATCCCGCTTGAAATACCCCAGAATGTGATGGAGCACATTGGTGTGCTTGCTCGGAGTCGCCTTCAGGCTCAGCCCTTTCAGAAGCAGGGTGCGGTATTTCTGCAGAAACTTGTCAAAGCCCAGTTCTTTCCCCTGCGCCACCAGGCGCCCCATCTCGCGATAGATCTCTACACTGTGCGCCATGAGCAGGAGTTTGTGGCGGGTGTGAAATTCGACAATGTCGCCATAGCCGGGGTTGTTCTCCAGCATATGACGAAAACGCTGCAGGGTGAAGATACGGGTGATGAAGTTCTCGCGCAACGCGGCGTCATTCAGACGCCCCTCCTCTTCAACAGGCAGGAGGGGAAAATGCTGCATAAATGCGGCGGCAAACACCCCCACACCGTTCTTACGCGGCATCCCTTTCCCCGCCGGATATACCTTGACCCGTTCCATGCCGCTGCTGGGGGAGTTGGCCTTGAATACGAAGCCGTCAAGGTTCTCGGTCTCCAACTCCCTTACCCGCTTTTGCGCCCATTCCTGCATGCGTGCGGTGATATCTTCTCCGCTTTTGGAAAACACCAGGCGCACTTTATCGTTGCCTGCATCTACCTGGCGCAAAGCCGGGCGCGGGATGGGGAGGCCGATCTCGATCTCGGGACATACGGGGACGTACTCCACATATGGAGACAGGGTGTCGTGCAGATATCGATTCATTTTATGCCCGCCATCAAAGCGCACATTGTGTCCCAACAGGCAGGAGCTGATTCCAAGGCGGATTCTGTCTTCCATATAGTATAAGACCTTGTGTGTGAAGAGGTTAGGTTTGCAGTTATTATACGTTTTTGCGCCAAGCGCGGTGCAGAGGAAAGCGCTATTGGGTAATTATAACCTATATGGACAAATATGCCAGAGGCAGTTGCAGGAAGATTCAGTTATTTGCTTCGTTGCGGGGAAGGTGTATTCTAGATGGAGTCGCAAAAAGCCCGCCCTGCGGCGTTACGGCGTTTTTTCAGGACCTCGACATGCCTGATGTATGCCTTTGCCCCTGAAAAACCACCAAGCCTTGTAGGTCGAAATTTTTGCTTAGCCATCTTATGATTTTTTGCGAAAGCATCATTCTTGCCTCTCTTGAAAAGATGTGGAACTGAATGATATCAAAAATATATTTACAGCATGGGAGATTGTTGTGTTCTGGATCGCGTATATACTTACAGGGTGCTGTGTCGGGATACTGGCGGGACTTTTCGGGGTCGGAGGCGGGATCATTGTTGTGCCGCTGTTGGCTTTTTTATTTTCCATGCAGCAGTTCCCGGAAGCCTTTATTATTCACATGGCCCTGGGCACCTCTCTCGCTACTATTGTGTTTACTTCCATCTCCAGTTTTCGCTCCCATCACGCGCGCGGGGCGGTGTTGTGGCCGGTGGTGCGGAGTATAACTCCGGGGATATTGTGCGGCACCCTGCTGGGGTCGTGGGTGGCGGCGCAGCTGAGCAGTAAGTTCCTGAGTGTAATGTTCATGCTATTTATCTTTTACGTTGCAGCGCGCATGTTTTTTAATGTACGTCCGGAGCCAAAACATGGCCTGCCCGGGAACCTTGGAACATTAGGAATGGGCACCGTGATCGGGGGAGTTTCGAGTCTGGTGGGGATCGGAGGAGGAAGCCTGTCGGTACCGTTTCTGGTGCGTTCCAATCAACCTATGCACAGCGCAGTGGGCACCTCATCCGCTATAGGTTTTCCTATCGCACTCGCTGGCACTGTCGGGTATGTGCTCAATGGCCTTGCGGTTGCGGGCCTGCCCGCAGGGAGCGTGGGCTTTGTGTATCTTCCCGCCCTCGCGGGGATTGCCTTCGCGAGTGTGCTAACGGCTCCCCTGGGGGTTCGCCTTGCTCATACACTCCCGGTAGCAAACCTGAAAAAGCTTTTTGCGCTTTTTCTCCTCATTATGGGGATAAGGATGCTGTTCAGCTTCCTGTAGCGGAAGACTTCTTCCTGAAGCAACCTCCTACTGCGGCTGCGAGGGGTTAAGTCCTGCACGTGCAATGTTTAATTTTGTTTCTGGCGTACCTGCTCCACCAGTTCTGCATCCACGCCCAGCTTTTGCGCACGTTCTTTCCACAGGCGCCGTGCCATGGCACGCATATCCTGTTCGGTATCACTTTCATCCATGATTTCAATCCCCATCAGAGTCTCCACCACATCCTCCAGGGTTACGAGCCCTTCGGTGCCGCCGTATTCATCCACCACCAAGGCGATGTGATGACGTTCTTTGAGCAGATGTTCGAGGAGCATTGACAGAGAAACACTTTCAGGCACCGTAAGCAGATCGCGTGCCAGTTCTCTTGCCTCGGTGGTGTTACGTCCCTGAGCCTTTTCCAGCATGATATCTGTTTTCAGGACAAAGCCGCTGATGTCATCCATATCATTATGATAAACCGGCAGGCGTGAAAATGGTTGGCTCACAACAAAATCGAAAAGTTCCTCTACGCTCAGGTTGCCTTTTATGCCTACAATCACGGTGCGCGGCGTCATAATGTCCACGACGCGAAAGCGATCGAAGCGGAACAAATTGCGGATTATACGACTTTCTTTATCGTTGAGCTGGCCACTCCGTTCTCCGACCCTGGTCATGGCGAGGAACTCATCGCGGCTGAATACATGCAGGGTTTTGCCGTGTGAGATAAGACGTGTCAGACGCTCTGAGATCCATACCAGGGGATACAAGGTGCGGATCAGCAGGAGAATAAACAGAGCAATAGGCCACGCGAGTCTGCTCCAGTAGAGGGCACCAATGGTTTTGGGGACTATTTCCGACAGAAACAGGATCGCGAGGGTTAAAAGCATGGAAAACAGCCCGAACCAGGCGCTGCCAAAAACAGTTGAAGCTTTTGCGCCAGCACCGATGGCTCCCACGGTGTGGGCGATGGTATTCAGGGTGAGGATGGCGGCGAGGGATTGGTCGATATTGTCCTGTTTCAGGCGCTTCAGGAGTTTTGCCTGCTTTGGATGTTTGCTCTTACGCTCCTCAATAAACGATGGCGTCAGACTCAGGAGTACCGCTTCTGCCACGGAACATATAAAAGAAAATCCCAGCGCCACAACTACATATATAATCAGCAAAACAACATCTGACTCGGTTGCCGGTGCAGTCTTTGGTGTTGTTGTAGCAGCATTTATTGCCGGACACGGGGTAAAAAACGCCATGATCAGAAGTACACATCCGCTCAGTTTTAGCCGGTGGGTTAAAATGACAGGTTTCATCAATTGCCTTCAGTTCTCCTGCGGGAAGTTACCGCAATTCAAAAAGTGGATTATTGCCTTGAGGGTTGCGTTTCGTTTGTGGATAGTAACATGGTTAAAGGGTGCAAGCATCACTGCATCGGCATCGGTTGAAACGGCAGAGGCGCGTGACACCATGCCATCGTTATTTCCGGATATAAGGAATCTGCCCGGCAGGATCGAGGCAGAAGTTCCGGCGATGACTCCGGTCCTGATCCGGGAGTCCGGAACCGTATCTCTCCCCTCCAGTGGATGAAGCAATGGCGCAGACCATTCGCCTTCGGGTTGGGTGCGCAGTTCGGGTAGGGCCTTGAACCAGCGCCCCAGTCCGGGGATATGCAGAGCCATGTCGGCGAGAAGGCTCCCCCTGTGCGGAGTGCCGATAAATACACAGTGGCTGATATGAAAGGAAGCGGAAGGGGTCGGGGAAACAGGAGCTTGAAGTTGTTGAGCCACAAACGTGCGCACTACCAGGCCACCCATGCTGTGCGCCACAAACGCAATTCTTTTGTCCTGGAGTTGTTCCTGCTTAAGTCGCAATTCCAATGCAGCGACCCCATCTGCGATGGTTCCGCGGGTAATGGGCAGCTCCACGCTTATTACCCTGTATCCTTGGCGCTCCAGCCCACGGTGCAAAAATGCCATATCGTGGCGGGTGCGGAAAAAGCCATGCACCAGGATGACCGTGCATTTATTCTGCGGCTCTGTTAACGGGGTTGATCCCGCCATGGCTGGCGAAGCTGTAGATTGGAGATCCAAGGTATAAATCCGTTCAATTTTATATTATCTGTCCTGCTAACATTGTCCTGAACCGTTGTATCTATGTTAACTTGGCGCTTTTTGCATAGCCAACTAATTCGATATTTTGTGCGAAAGCATTAATTTGAATGAATAAAACGAATATACGCATGCCGCATCGCCCTGAAAACCCCTTTATCGTTACGGATGTATTGCGCGAACTTAGGAGTGTTTCCAACTGTGGGTGGGTTGTTCTTGTTTTAATCGGGGTTTTGCTGGGATGCAGCTGGGCCTGGACAGCTGCATTACAATGGATATTGCAGGCCGGTTTGCTCTGGATGCTGGTGCTATACGAAACCAGCCGACATCTGCACTTGAATTGCAAAATCCCCGGAACATCCATGTATCAGCGTCTGGGTGTGGCTAATAAATTAACCATAATGCGCGGGTGGCTCATTGCATGTACCGGGGGATTTTTGTTCCAGGAGTATCCGCCGGCTGTTGTTGCCCTTGCTCCTGCAGTTTTCTATACAATATCCGCCATAATAGATCGTCTCGATGGCTATGCCGCGCGCAGATCGGGGCAGATCAGCTGTATGGGCGCAGAGCTGGATACCGTATTCGATGCGCTGGGTTTGGCAATTGCACCACTCCTTGCGGTTTGGTACGGCAAGATTCACTGGACTTATCTTGGTGTCAGTTGTGCATACTACATGTTCCATCTGGGGTTAATGTATCGGCGTAGAGCAGGGCTGCCGGTGTTTGAACTCAAACCCAAGTTATCCCGCCGTGCCATAGCCGGCGTTCAGATGGGCTTTATCGCTATCGTGTTATTTCCCGTATTCGAGCCACCCGCCACATGTGTAGCCGGGTTTGTGTTTATGTTCCCGCTTTTAGGTGGATTTATCCTCGACTGGCTTAGCGTAAGCGGAAGAATTTCAGAAGAATCCCAAGTTCATAAGGAAATGCTGGAGCGAGGTGAGAAGCTCATCAGCTTAGTTGCTCAGCCTCTGGTGCGACTGATACTTGCCGGATCGATGTTGATGTGGCTGTTTCGATATTCCGGTGGTTTCGCATCCTCTTTGTCCGCTGTCCCGCTTGTTCCGTATGGGATGGCCGTGTGTGGAACCATGCTGGTGCTGGGGGTACTGGGGCGTATATTCGCCTTGCTGCTTCTTCTGTTGCTTGGGTGGTATTATAATCTGCATCTTATGGGTGTTGTTGATTATGTTTTTCTCTCAGCCGCGGCTTGGATCCTGGTGTTGGGTTCCGGACGCTTCAGTTTATATACATGGGATGAAAAATGGGTTAATCGCTATGATGGTGCGTGATGAATAGGCATAGCGTTTCGCGTGGCATTGTCTGGCTTATCTCGCTGGTGCTGGTTGTCTGGATATTCAAAAGCCTCCCCTTAAGCACCATAATGGAAACCCTGGCCGAGCTGGCGCTGTGGCAATGGCTTCTATGGGCAGGAGTCAATTTTTTTATCCTTTGGATCTATGCCCAGCGCTGGCGCTGCCTGTGTTCTGCTGCGGGGGTGGAGCTGTGCTTTGGTACGTTGTTTATGTTGCGTCAGGCCGGACAGACCATCAGTTTTCTCACCCCCGGGCCGCAATTCGGTGGTGAACCATTCCAGGTGTACTGGCTCTGGAAAAAATTTATGCTATCAGGCCCACTGGCTCTTCTGTGCGTGCTTCTGGACAGGTTTTATGAACTGTGGGTGAACTTTGTGCTTCTCTTGCTGGGCATTGTTTTCCTGATGTTAACACCAGCACTGGATCTGACAGACTGGTCGGCCCTCCTTGTGGTAGTGGCGCTGATTGTTCTCGGCTTGTCATGGAGCGGGTGGTTTCTTGTCTCACACCAGGTGGAACTGTCTGAGTGGATAAGGAAACTGGGGCAACGCTGGCAGCATAATCCGCTGCTACAACGAATTGACGCCCACTGGGACAAACTAGGAGAACGGCTGCGATCGGCAATCCGTACCCGAAAGCCAGCCCTGGCCCTGGCTCTGCTTCTGGCGCTGCTGGGATGGGCCGGGATGATTTTTGAGATATGGATGTTGTTACACTTTTTTGCTATTAAGCCTGATTTTAGTGCCCTGGTATTCATAGTGGTGGGGATGCGTCTTGCGTTTTTATTGCCCCTTCCCGGAGGAGTGGGCACCCTGGAGGCCGCCATATTTTGGGTTTTCACCATTCTTGGGCTTTCCATGACTGGTGCTGGTGCAATGATAGCAATGATACGTTTACGCGATGCGATTGTTCTGCTTATTGGGCAGTTTGCCCTGTGGCGTATAGGTCGAGTAAAGATGTTAGAAAATACCCCTTCAGGGCAAGAATAATATATCTCCCCCACTCAAATCTCTTTTCGTCCATTCGCGTAGATTTTAGCTTCTGATGGTGTGAGCCAGAAACCCTCGAATACGGGCGCAGGAATCATCCCAGGTCGGGTGCTGTTGATAATAGGTATGTGCATTTTTGCTCATGCTATTTAAATGTTCTGTATCATTCAGGAGCAGAGTGAGTAGCCCCGCCAGCGATTTGCTATCCCCGGGCTCAATCAGGTATCCGTTTATTCCATGCTGAATTATTTCACAGGCACCTCCTGCAAGGGTTCCGATAACCGGGAGTCCGAAGCGTTGTGCTTCGATGTAAACAATCCCATAGGCTTCATTTGCCGAAGGTAAGACCATGACATCGTTCTTAAGGTAGCAGGTGGTGAGGTCGCTGGAGCATAATGGCCCGGTTAGTTGAACGGTATGCTGCAGATTTTTACGCTCTATTATTTTTCTGACATCTTTCACATACGCAGGTTCCATGTCCAGACGTCCCGCTACTGTGAGGCGGAATAGATCCGCATCCATATGTCCCAGGGCATCCAGAAGAACATGTAATCCCTTTTGGTGTATAACATTGCCGGCATAGAGAATGTTCAATCCTGGCCACCCGGGACATGATTCGGTTGTTTTGACTGGCGGTGGTTCATGGTGATTCGCTCCCGGGACTGCAATGATGTGTGGCGGTGTTTTATCCTTGAGGAGGTCATTAACCTTCTGCAGGGTATACGCGCTGTTGAGGATAATCCCATCGACGCTGCGCAGATATTGGCGTTCCGCCCATTGTGCAGTAATGCGGCGAAGCGGGTTCAGAGGTCTGGTACTGTCGAGCAGGTGCACCAGCGAAACCAGGGGGCAGTTCAGCTGTTTTTTTATCCTGTGGTTGATATTGAAGACCCTCGGATATACGAGTTCATCCTGGATGAGAATGTCGAGCTGAAGTCCGTTCAGCTCGTGGGGGATGCTACTGCAGAACAGGTTATGGAGGTAGCCGCTCCGGTTCAGGTTGATGATCTCTACAGAGTCGCCTTGGCGTTCAAGGAAGGATACCAGCTGACGGTCATACAGGTATCCGCCGCTCTGCTGATTGATGTCACCGGATATGAGCAGGCCGACGTGCATAAGGGGTAATCAGTAGGTCTGTTGATATGCTGCCCAGCAGCTTTGGTTTTCCCACAGTTTGACCTTTAGAACTCCTGGCTCGGGGAGTGCCATTACAGCCACCAGCTCCTTCCAGATGATGCGGCAGAAGTGTTCCAGGCTCGGATTGAGGCCGGAAAATTCAGCCAGATCATTGAGGAGGCTGTCACTGAAATAATCAACCACGCGAGTCAGGGCAGCTTCAACATCCACAATGTCTACCAGGTAGCCATGCTGGTCCAGGTGTTCGTGTTCTATCATCACTTCAAGAACATAATGGTGGGCGTGTGGGTGGTTTTCACTCCCCCAGTCACCTCCGATGAGAAAGTGACGCGCGATAAAGTCGCGTTGGACGGCAATGGTGTACATCGTTCCCTCCTTTTTCAGGATTATGGTTCAGGATAGGTAAGCACTGTCTGCAGGGTAGTCTCAGGATTCTGATCCAGGAGTGTGTATGCTTCTGGAGCAGTGTTAAACGCGATTTTGTGCGTTATAAGCTGCTCCGGCCTGATCCGGGCTATCAACTCGAGTGCGGTGGAAAACCGCCGCTCACGATCCCAGCGTCCACACAGTTCCGGACTGATGCTGCTGACCTGGCTGCTGATAATCTGGATGCGCTCGCGGTGGAATCGGCCGCCTAAATCAAGATTGGCAGGTTTACTGCCGTACCAGCTCCCGACAATGATCCGGCCGGTATACGCACATGAATCCAGCGCGAGGTTGAGGGCAGCGGGTGAGCCGGTGAGCTCAATCACCAGGTCAGCTCCGCGGCCGGGTGTTCTTGCCAGCGCTGTATCCATGGAGGTCATATCTTCCGGACATCCAGGGCTAATAACTTGTTGTGCTCCGAGTTCAAGGGCTTTACTGCGCCGTAAAGGGATTTGTTCCAGTGCATAAATCTGTCTCAGAGGGAAGCGGGCCAGAATGGCTGTGACCAGGAGGCCGACGATGCCCTGGCCTAAGACCACCACATGTTCTCCCAGCATCGGACGTGCATCAAGGATTAAATTGACCGCAGTTTCCATATTGGCCAGAAATATCCCAGCTTCTGGCTTTATCCCGTCGGGCAATTCAATCACTGCATCGCCCCTGGTGATGTAATGGGTGGCGTGAGGCTGCAACGCAAAGACCGTTTTTCCCAGCATGCTACTGTCGACATTACTCCCTGCATCTTCGATGCGACCGACATTGGAGTAACCATACTGGAAGGGATAGGCCGTGGACTGGTTGTCCATGGTTTCAATGTTGGCATCAAGTGCCTGGTCTTCGGGCAGTTGACCCCGGTATGCCAGCATCTCCGTACCCGAACTGATCCCGGAGCAGAGGGAGCGCACCAGGATTTCATCCGGCCCCGGTTCTGGCAGATTCTCCTCGCGGAACTCAAGCGTGTAGGGTGCGTTGAACCAGAGTTGTTGCGTGTTTGTCATGCCGGAACCTCGTAGCGAATGTCGCCCCAGACAATAAGGTCATTGCCCAGGCGTTGGGTGTGCAGGGGGTCAATACAGGGCAGCTCCTCCAGTGTAGTAGTGCCGAGGTTGTTGATTGCTTTATATCCTCCCAGCAGGATCGGTGCCACCGTCAACACCACGGCGTCCACCAGGCGCGCGCGCAGAAATGCCGAGATAACCTTCGCACCTCCCTCTACCATAATGCTTGTTATCCCGCGCTCAAACAGCAGTTGCAGGGCTGATTCCAGTGGCACGCATTGTTGTCCTTCATCCTCCAGCGAGATGATTTCAGCCCCGCCAAACTCAATATGTGCAGGCCGGCTGGTTGTAAGAACCCAGCATTGTTTGTCCGGGTGGTGGCAGAGTCGTGCAGATGCAGGCATTCTGAGCGAAGTATCCAGGACAATGGGCTGGGGGTTTTCCCCTTGCCAGTGCCTGACCGTAAGTTGCGGATCATCGGAAAGCACCGTTTCTACCCCGACCAGGATGCCATCATGCAGGCTTCTGAGTTGATGGGTCAGACGCGTTGATTCCGCGCCGCTCAGCGCCACTGGCTGCCCCTGGATGGTAGTAATGCTGCCGCCCCAGCTCTGAGCATAAGAGAGGGTGATAAACGGGCGGTGTTTCGATTGAAAAGTCGTTTTCCTTCCTTTCAACCAGTGCTCAATCTCTTGATTAATATTCATGCTAAACGCCGTTTGCGGTTACAGATTTTATATCAGCCATGTCAGAGAAATTTTTCCTGTGTCTGATTCAAGGTTGCAGACGTTTTTTGCCTACAGCTGAGCAGACAGTATAACCGAAACACGCTAGATTGAGGATGTTGTGAATATACGTATATCCATGACAGATTGCCAATGTAGTACAAATGATGCTACGTGGTTGTTGATAGCATGTAAAGATTATTGTAAGTGTTCAGCTTTATTAACAGTGTATGCACTTCCAATGGAGCTCTCCAGACTAACTAGACCCCTGTAGAATGTAAATTCTATCTATGCCTTAGGTGAGCGCTATGGTATAAGCTGTGCTGCTGCCGCGTTAGAGTTGCGTTAGCGCGGGATTGAATATTCGTTAAGAGGCTCTATCCCGGCTGACGCATTGTTTATCAACTAAAGAACAGGAAGAAGGAGAATTGTCAATGGGAAGACGGATTGTATTGCTAGCTGTGTTGCTGGTGTTGGTTGCAAGTAACGCTTTTTGTCTGGAGATTTACCGCAAGGATGATATTGCCCTAAATGCCGGCTGGTGGGGCCAGGTGTGGGGCCAGTCCGTTTCGGATATGGATACCGATAACGACTATGAATTTGATGACAGTCTTAACGATCTCCTCATCCGGCGCTCCTACTTCTATCTCAGCGGTACTGTAACCCCGGAGCTCAGTTTTTTCATGCACTACGCTGGGGACAAGCTGGGGATGGATGAAGGGCCCGATGACTCCGGTAAAGGGCTGGGTACCGGTCTCGCTCTGCGCGATGCGTGGGTGAACTACAAGGTGCTGGGTAACGATCTTATGCTCCAGGCGGGGCGCATGTACGTTCCATTTACGCGTGACTATGGCACTACTTCCACCAAGTCCCTCCTCACTACCGACCTCAACTGGGGACAGGGTGGGCACCGCAGCACCATTTTCTATCCCAGCAATGTCGGGCGCGACGATGCCCTCACCCTGTGGGGTAACGTCTTGAATGACAAACTCCAGTATCGCTTTATGGTTGGTGACGGCGAGGAAAGTGACGCTAATCATGATGACACTCTGCGCTATGCCGGGCGCGTGAGCTACTCCGTATTTGAGCCGGAAACCAAATGGTTTAACGCCGGCACCTACCGTGGGACCAAGCAGGTCTTGGCCTTTGGCCTGGGGATGGATTCCCAAGGTGATTTAATGCTCCCCAAAGGCAATGACGTAAATGAAGAGGAAGACTACTTCGCCTGGACTGCGGATGTGTTCTACGAGCAGCCCCTCGCTTCTGGCGATGCTCTTACTCTCACAGGCTCTTACATCGATGTGAGTAACAGCGTCAACGGTATCTCCTTCACCCAGATGGCATCCGGCGATGACGGTTCGATCATGGCATTTAAAGCGGGCTACTACCTGGGCACCAAGATCGGTCCGGGGAATCTGCAGCCCTTCGGGCATTACCAGCTTATCAGCTCCGACGAAAGCGGGCGTGATGACACCCAGGTCTACGGCGTGGGGATGAACTACTACCTCAAAGGGGCGGCGAACAAGATCACCCTCGAAGGTACATTTGTAGATCAGGATGAAGAGCTTGGTAGTACTGAGGATACTAAAGATATGGTAGATGAAACCCTGGTTACCCTGCAGTTAGCCGTGGGATTCTGATCCCTTTACGCATATCGCTATGCCTCACAACTGCCGTCATACCCTATAAGGTATGGCGGCAGTTTGCCGTTTGGGGCCTTATGCTGAAGAGGCAGTGGCTACAGCCCTTTAACCATTGCTGCAAGTTGCATGAGGTCGGTGGAGATGTGCACACCGGGGATATTTTTCTCCCCTTCCAACGCTCCGCCACCCGCAATGATAGGGATGGAGGCAGGCAGCATTTGGCGCAGGGTGGCGAGTTGCTCCATGGCGGCGCGGGTGGTGTAGTGGATACTGAAGGAGAGGACCACTACATTAGTGCTGGTTACCTTCAGCGCGGCCTCTATTTCGCTTAAAGGCAGATCCTCCTGTAACCAGGTGCAGTGTATGCCGCTGTCACCAATGATGCATGCGGCCATAAGTAGCCCGAGCTTATGCCGTTCGTGGTTAAGGGTAAGGCACAGGCAATGCGACTTGGCAGGTTTTTCGCGGTTTATACGGTTGCAGCGATCCAGATACTGATGCAACGCCACACTGAGCTGATCCGAAATGAGGTGCTCGCGCGCCACCCCTATGGCTCCGGTTTTCCAGCTCAGATCGACAAAATAGATCAGAGGAATGGAGCATTCGCGGATAAATTTCTCCAACCCCATGGTTTTCAGCTGCTGTCCGAGCCAGAGGAGGATCTCATCCGGTCCGGCGTTCAATATCCACTCCAGGGAGAGTTGTTTCATATGCTGGTGGTTGGGGGCCTGATGGAGCAGTTCCATGCGCTGTTTTGGCTCCAGTTTAAAGATTGCTCCGGGGCGATATCCATCAAGCTGCAATTGTCGAATCACGCGCAATTGCTCCACCTGCTTATGCGGATACTGGCGGCGTCCGCGCCGATCCCTCTTGGGACGGGGGAAATCATAGCGTCGCTCCCACACCCTGAGGGTATCCTCCCCGATCCCCACTTCCTGACTTAACTGTTTTATATTCATTGTTATGACCTCTGAAAAAATTTGTCCTAGACAAAACCCGATTTATCTGGATAATATAACAGAAACACTCACAAATCCAGTTAAATTTCATGCTGGGTTCAAAGCTGGTCGCCACGTAGATTTAAGTATGATGGCGTTGCAAAAACCCACCAACTGCTGTGCCATTATGAGAAAGATGGTAATTATCTCGCTGCTTCGACGTACGTAAGTACGCCTCATTGTTCAATAATCACGCGCCTTGCATTTGGCGCTTTTGGCTTAGCCATCCAATTTTGTGCTTTCTGCGAAAGCATCAAGTATGCTGCATATGTGCAGCCGTGTTCCCCAGAGGAGGACAATATGGAGTTTCTGGCGCAACGTCAGGATGAGATTGTTAATGGGATTCAAGACTTTTTTGCTGTGCAGATCAAAGAAAATCCACGCGCAACCAAAAGGCAGGTAGAGGCGGAGTTGGAATCGCTGTATGTGCGCTTCGGCAATGACTGGACCGGACGCGGTATTGTGGGGGACACTACTCAGATGGCCACCATCGCCGGCCTTGAAGCGGTACGTGCGGAATGTCTGGCGCAGATCGGTCATTAAGCATTAAACGTTGAGGTGAACATGAAGCTCTATACCCTTGAGCGGGAGCAATACCTTCCCGTGGATATCCGCAGCGCGTGGGACTTTTTCTCCGATCCGCACAACCTGTGCAAGATAACTCCGCGCTGGATGAATTTTACTGTGCTTTCCGAGGTGCCGCACAGGATGCATCCGGGGATGCTGGTGCGCTATCACGTGCATCCCATGGGGCCGTTACCCATGCAGTGGATTACCGAAATAACCCATGTGCAGGAGCCATACTTTTTTGTGGATGAGCAGCGGTTTGGTCCCTATCGTTTCTGGCACCACCAGCATCACTTCACCCCGGTTGAGGGCGGGGTAAAGATCAACGATCTGGTCAATTATGCCCTGCCGCTCGGGCCTCTGGGGCGGTTAATCCATCATAGCGTTGTACAGGATAAATTAAATGCTATATTCTCCTACAGACATATAGAACTGCAGCGCTGCTTCGGTAGTATGGAACCTGTAGCATAATGCAATGGCTGTGTGTTGGCTGAGCGTCCATCTGCTAATGCACAGCTACCTAAAGGTCATGGTGCTGCTTTAAAATAGTAGTACGGAGATTATATGGCATGTGAAAAGTGTACATCGGTAGCGCAGTTTCCCCAGGGCTGCCTGCGCCTGTTTATCAATGCAAGCCACTCCTACATTCTGGAAAAGATGGCTGACTGGCTTGAAGAACAGCAGTACAGTGCAGAGATGTGGCAGGGACACATTACCCTGAGAACGGAGACCTTTGCCGAACTGGTGCGGGCCGTGGGGAAGGATTCGAGCTTCAATGCTATGGAGTTGCGCAATATTAACATCCTCGCCCTCAAGGGGGATGAAGGTCTCAATTTCGGGCATATGAATGAAGCGAAGACTTTGTGGGCGTGGCATATCCTCCTCGATTCTCAGGAGCTCGGGTGGATTCTGGAGCACGGTTCCATAAAGATGCTGTTTCAGCCTATTGTCAGGGTTGAAGACCTGTCGATATACGCCCACGAAGCCTTGGCGCGTGGAATTCAGAGTAACGGTAAGATGATGAATCCAGGGCTGATGTTCGATATGGCGCGGGTCACCGGTATGCTCTTTAATCTCGATCGCCAGTGCCGCGAAAGCGCGATCCGCGCTGCGGCCCAGCACCAGGTGCAGAGCAATGTGTTTATCAACTTCCTTCCCACGGCCATCTATAATCCGGAGTTCTGCCTGCGCGACACGGTGCGCTGGGCCAGGGATCTCAATTTTGATCCGGCGTCACTGGTGTTCGAGGTGGTGGAATCAGAGGAGGTCACCGATATTGAGCATCTCAAACGCATCCTCAATTACTACAAACGCCACGGTTTCCGCGTGGCCCTCGATGATGTGGGGAGCGGCTATGCCTCCCTGAACAAGTTTGTCCGCCTTGCGCCGGATATCATCAAGCTGGATATGGAGCTGGTGCGCGATATCCATAAAATAAACGTAAAACAGGCGGTAGCGCGGGCCCTGGCGCAGATGGGGCGCGAATCAGGCTGCAAGGTGCTGGCCGAAGGGGTGGAGACCGAGGATGAGTTTGCGTGGCTCAAGCAGCTGGGAGTCGACTTTGTTCAGGGCTTCTATTTTGGTAAACCTGCAGAAGACCCTTTGACCAGGATTTAGAACGCAGTAAGGTCTTGTGGCACTCATTTCAGGGGACACGCCTGTTTGCAATCATGGCCATCCGTGGCGACAGTCATCCTCTCTATATATGCCACAAGCCCCCACCGTTAGCGGATGCTAAACAAAATAATCATTTAACCTCTGCAATCATATCTGAATCCAAAAAGGAGAGCGCCATGAGTGAAGAAAAGGCCGATACCACGGGAACGCAGGAACAACAGAAAAGTGAAAAGCGCGACAACCCGATGGAGCAGCTGCTCTACCTTGCCCTCGGCGGGGTGATGGCGGCACGGGAGCGCATGGAGCGCGACAGTGCCCAGTTCCGTGAATTTCAGCATCAGGCGCAGGACAATGCCCGCGATCTACTCGACAGCCTGGGCTCCCGCGGGGAGAAGCAAAAAGAAGAGGCACGCACCGCCCTGCGCGATCTGCTGCGTGAAGCGATTGACGACCTCGGTCTTGCCACCAAAGAAGACCTTGAGCAACTCAAAAAAGATCTGGAGCGCTGATCTTGTCTCGCAAACTGCGTCTTCTGGTGGCGCAGTGCAGCCCGCGCCGGATATACGCCATCTTCCACTTTCTGGTGACGGTGTTTCTCCTCTTCCGCCGCCGCCAGCGCTGGCTGCTGTGGCGTCCCCTCGGCCCTGCTGAGTTGGTCGGAACCATTCGCACCCTGGGGACGAGTTTTCTGAAACTGGCCCAGGTGCTGGCGACGCGCGCCGATTTCTTTGATGCCGAATACCTCGCGGCCCTGCGTCAGCTCCATGACCGGATGCCGCCCATGCCCGCGAGTGCTTGTACCGAAGTATTCGCCGCGGCCTTTCCCGATCCCGAGGTGTTCAGCACCTTTGACTCCACCCCCATCGCAAGTGCCTCCATCGGCCAGGTGCACCGTGCGGTGCTGCGCGAAGGAGGAAATGAGGTGGCGGTCAAGCTCCTGCGCAAGGATATCCGCACGGTGGTGCGCATCGACATTATGCTGCTGCGCCTGTTCCTGCGTCTTTTCCGCCCGCTGTTCAGCAGCCAGACGCGCAACTCCATTGAGGCCGTGCTGCGCGCCTTTACCGAAGTGATTCTGCAGGAGGTGAGTATGGAGCATGAACTCGCCAACCTGCAGCAGTTCAGTGAGGTCTACGCGGATTCAGGCATCCGCTTCCCGCGCGCGTATCCGGATTACTCCAGCGATATGGCGCTGGTGATGAGCTTCGAGAACGGAGTGCGCATCGACAACACCGCAGCAGTGGCACAGATCGATGTTGAATTTGCCGATCTCATGGAGACCCTCGTGCTGTTCTATACCGAACAGATGCTGGTGAAAGGGTTCTTTCATGCTGATCCGCATCCGGGCAATCTGCTTGTGAATGAAGCCGGTGAGCTGGTGCTCCTCGATTTCGGCATGGTTAGCCGTATCCCCCACCATATCCGCCAGGCCATGGTTCAGGCGGTGAAGGCCTCGTATGAACACGACTACGAACTTCTTATCAGCGCGGTGCGACGCCTGGGGATTCTTACCGAAGAGGCGGATGTGCAGGCTATGAGTGGCATCGCTGAAGAAATGTTCGGGATTTTCTCCAGCGAGCACCTGGATGCTGCCAATATGCAGGACCTGGCCTTCGGAGTGCTGGATCTGCTCCATGACCAACCGTTCAAATTACCCCAGGATGTAATCTATGTGATGCGGGTGAGTTCTTTGATTGAAGGGCTTGGGACCCAATATGTCACCAATTTCAACGGGGTGAAGGATATCCTCCCGATTCTGAAGCAGAACCTCTCCCGTGCTCTGGGCGAAGAGAACTGTGGCTTCGAGGCGATCAAGCGTGAGGCGCGCCAGTTGCCCCTCACTCTGGTGAAAGCGCGCCGGGTGGTGGAACAGGCGGAGCAGGGAGATATGGTAGTGCGCATCAGTCCGGCGGATCGCAACTACATTGTTTCGAGCGTGGGGCGTTATCTGCACACGGTGTGTTGGTTGCTGTTCTGGTTCGGGCTTGCGTTTTATCTGCAGCAGTTATCCGCGGCATATGCCGCCCATCTCAGCGCTGCATGTCTGGCGTGCGCCGCCGTGGTGATGCTGAATCTGCTCAGAAAGGGGTGACTTTGGAATTGCGCGAGCCGAATACGGACATTCGCCTTGTATCCAGTGTGGATAGTGATACCCCCTGTATAATTTGGTGGCTGCGCCACGATCTGCGCCTTGCGGATAACCCCGCCCTCGCTGCGGCGGCGCGCTGTGGCCGGATTGTGCCGGTCTATGTCTTCGAGGCCGACGCGCACACCGCACCCTATGCCGGAGCAGCGGGCAGGGTGGCGCTGCACCACTCCCTGGAGGATCTGAATCAGCGCCTGGGCGGTGCGATCCGCTTCTGCTCCGGTAGCGCGGCCCAGATTCTGGAGCGTCTGTGCCACAAATACGGCGCAGAGGGGGTGTATTACACCCGCCAGTTTACCCCCGAAGGGATAGCGTGCGAAGGGGAAGTGGAACAGGCCATGCTTAAAGCAGAGGTCACCACCTTCGCGCACAACGGTTCGTACCTGTGGGAGCCGGAGCAGGTGCTGAAGGATGATGGCTCGGCATACAGGGTGTTTACCCCGTTTTACCGCAATGCTCTGCAACACGCCCCCATGCCGCCACAGCCGATGTCTGCACCAGAGGAGCTGGAGCTGATTACTGTAGATGCAGAAGAGAGGAACGATGTCGATACCCTTGCGCTGCTGCCCGGCCATCCGTGGGGGGACAAACTTGTGCGCCACTGGGACATGGGGGAGAAGGGGGCGCACACGCGTCTGCACACCTTTATAACCCATGGCCTTCCTGAATACTCCACTGCGCGTGACTGCCCGGCTTGCTCCGGGGTTTCACGTCTATCCATCTCCCTGGCCCTGGGCGAAGTGTCGCCGCAGCAACTCTGGCATGCGGTGGTGGGCAGTACCAATCAGGATCTGTCCCCGGACTCTGAAGGGTTTGCGTTCCGGCGCCAACTAGGCTGGCGTGAATTCAGTCTCACCCAGGTGTGGCATAATCCGGATATGCGCTGGCGTAATCTGCAGGAAAAATTTGACCGTTTCCCCTGGCGCGATGATGCTGAAGTATTGCAACGTTGGCAACGCGGCGAGACGGGGTACCCCCTTGTGGATGCTGGGATGTGCGAACTCTGGGATACCGGCTACATGCACAACCGCGTGCGTATGGTGGTGGGGTCGTTTCTCGTCAAAAACCTCCTGCTCCACTGGCACCATGGGGAGGCGTGGTTCCGCGACTGTCTGATGGATGCTGATCATGCCAACAACTGCGCCGGGTGGCAGTGGATTGCCGGGTGTGGCGCGGACGCGGCCCCGTATTTTCGCATCTTTAATCCGGTGACCCAGGCGCGCAGGTTTGATCCCAAGGGGGAGTACGTGCGCTATTTTGTGCCGCAGCTGCGGCATCTGCCGGACAGATATATCTTTGAACCCTGGAAAGCGCCTCAGGAGGTGCTTAAAGAGGCCGACATAGAGCTGGGGCGCGATTATTCGCGTCCCATGGTGGATCTGAAGGCCTCGCGTCAACGCGCTCTGGATGCGTACGCACAGGTAAAAGGGTGAGTGAGGAGGTAAACAATCATGCAGGAAGAGATTTTAGCGCGCCCGGTGGTGTCTATAATTGCCCATGATGAAGCCGGTACCCCGGAGCGGGTATTGCTCCAGCGCCGCACCAAGGGGAATCCAAGTGGACGTTTTTATGGCTTATGGGAGCTGCCCCAGGGGAAAATGCGTGCAGGAGAGAGCCTGTTTGACTGTGCTGCACGTGAGCTATATGAAGAGGCAGAGCTAGAGGCCTTGAACCTTCATTCTATGCATGCAGGAACAGGGCATGCGTATGCGGCGCAGATGGAATCATTCCGCCCTCTGACTTGTGTTCTGGACTATGAATGCCACTGCATGTGCATGGCCGTGGTGATGTGTACCCGCGGAGAACCGGTGGATACTCCCGAGGCTTCGGAGCACCGCTGGGTGGATGTGGCTGCTGTGGCAGAGTTGATCCGGCAGCAGAAGGTTTTTCACCTCAATGTTCCGATGTTGGAGGCGTACTTCTCGCCGGGGACATGACCTCAGCATTAAAATCAGAGGTCATGCTGATAGAAGCGTGAAGAGGCACGGTGTGCGTGCCCCTTCGCTCGCAAACAATATCTATAAAATAGGCCGTTTCTAGTGTTTCTTCTCTTCCTCTTCCCCTGCTTTTATATAGGGGGTGGGGTTGATGTCCAGCATCTCCAGGGCGCGTTCAGCTGTGCTGTTATCCGGGTTACGTAACAGTGAGAGGCGAAAAGCTTCCGTGGCCTTCTCCTGTTCGCCGCTGTATTTTAAAGCGGTACCCAGGTTGGCGTAGCTCTCTGCAATCGCCTTGGAAAAACGCTCGTAGTCATCTTCGTTGTGTTCGTACCAGCGCTTATAGAAATCGATTGCTTTGTTCAGCGCCTCGCGCGCCTTGGTAAGTTCAGCTTCATCAATTTCGTTAAGATCGATATGGCTGACTTCGGTGTCCATCTCCTTGCCATACAGTGCCCAGCCCAGGTGGATAACCCCGATATCATTCATGACAAAACCGTAGTTGATATAGATATCCTCACCCTTGTCTGCACGTACATTGGGGTGCTCCATCTCTTCGCGTGCCATCTCGTAATATCGCAGGGCTTCAGCATATTCCTTATCTCCCAGCATTTGTTGTGCACTCACCGCTGTAAGGTGGGCGTTTTTATACTTGGGATCAAAGTCATCAAACTTGACCTGATGTTCGGCACCGTATTCACAGTTACGCAACTGCAAGATAAGTGATACTATAATTATCAGAACAAAAATGGGTTTTAAATTCATAGGTAAGACTCCTGTTGAAAAAATTTTTCCCGAGTATAGACTGTCGGATATAGAATCTCCAGAGTAAACTCAAAAGATTCTGCTCAGCTGTACAGTTGTGAAGAAGAATGATGGTTGCGCATATGTGGAAAAAGTTTTTTAAAAGTGTTTCTCAAAATAAACAAGGGGTTAGTAGTGACCCCCTGTTTGGTTTCGTGCATAGTTGTTGCGAGGTTATCTCTTCGCGCGATGTATTGAAAAAAAGCATAGATAAAGCCAGCTTCTGCATTATTGATCTTGAGACCACAGGTCTGGATGTAGAACATGATGTTATTATCAATGCAGCAGCGGTAAAAGTAAAGAAAGGCGGTATAACAAAGATTTATGAATCCTATGTCAAACCAGCGGAGCCCATCCCGGTTGAATCGATAAAATGGCATGGTATCACAGATGATATGCTGGTGGACAAGCCTTCAATCTGTGAGGTGTTGCCGGAGCTCCTGGACTTTGTCGGCGACAGTATCATTGTCGGACATCACATAAATTTTGATCTGCGCATGCTTAAACGCCATGTGAAGGAATGTTACGATGTCTCCCTGGAGGGAACTCCGTGGCTTGATACCATGCTGTTGCATAAACTGGTGATGGAAAATAACACCAGTACTCAGCTCGATGATCTGATGAATATCTATATCGTTGATATCCATCAGCGCCACCGTGCTCTGGGGGATTCCATTGCTACGACACGCGTGTTTCTGAAAATACTGCACGAGTTATCCTCATCGTTTCATACTCTAAACGATCTGTATGCAGCACAGAAGGATTTATCACGTAAGGATAATTTATGATGGTTCACCCGAAACTCAGCTATCAGCGGCGCAAAATATCGGTTCACCAGTACGAGAGCTATAAGGGAATGCCCCCGAAAGAGCTCTTCGGCGTACTTGGACAGAAATATCTGAGCTGGGAAGAACCGTACAAAAAGGTGCTCGACAGCATGGCCCCTCCCTATTATCGCTGGTATCAGGGGGGTAAGCTGAATGTGTTTGAAAACCTGGTTGGCAAACACATGGGTACCCTGAGGCGCAACAAGGCGGCGATTATCTGGCGTGGTGTGGATGATGAAGAGCGCACCTACACCTATCAGGCCCTGGGACACGAAGTTCTGTCTCTGGTAAATTCCATGCTGCATCTGGGGGTGAAGAAGGGCGACCGTGTCCTTATTTACATGCCGGATCTGCCCGAAACGGTGGTGGCGATGCTGGCGTGTGCGAGCATCGGCGCGATCCATGTCAATTATCACATGTCTTACTCGACCGAGGCGCTGGCGCAGCGTCTGCAGCACTGTCAGGCCAAATATATCTTTACCTGCGATGCGGTAAGCTATCGCTCGCGCGGACTTAAGGATGTGGTTAGTGAAGCGCTTGATCGCATTGACTACAAGATAAGCAACTGCATTGTGGTGCGCCATACCGGGCAGAGGGTGCATATGCGCCCGAAGCGTGATATCTGGTACAATGATCTGGTAAACGATTCGGAATTTGCCACCGGGGCCACGTTTGATCCGGTGCGTAACGCTGATGAACCCCTGTTTATTCTCTACACCTCGAGCAAGTCGAAGGAACCGCGCGGAGTCCAGCATGGCCTGGCCGGTTATCTGATGTGGGCGCAGTTTACCACCGAACTTCTCTTTGACCTGGTGGATACGGATATCTTCTGGAGTACCTCCGATCTGGCATGGATCAACGGGCACACCTACACCGTCTACGGCCCCTTGATGCTCGGGGCTACGGTGTTTATGTATGAAGGAGTTATTTCGTATGAAAATACCGGGTGTTTCTTCGACTATCTGGACCGTTACCATGTCACGGTCATGTATACCAATCCATCCCTGCTGCGCAGTGTCATGCGCGCCAAAAGCACCAAGCGCTATCTGAACCGTACGAGTAACTCCCTGCGTCTTATCGGCTGCGGGGGCGAGAAAATAAGTGAAGAGATCTACAACTGGACCCAGTACGAACTCACCAATAAACGCAACCTGCCTATCACCCAGATCTGGGGTCAGACAGAGACCGGCGGATGTCTGATTGCCGGAGTGCCCGGTGTGCTCGACTTTGAAGATGATACCATGATGCGTCCTCTGCCCGGAGTGGATGCGCGCATTGTGGATCATAACGGTGAACATATCAGCGCGCCGGGAGAGCCCGGACGCCTGGTCCTTGCCGCTCCCCTCCCTTCCATGTTGCAGGATCTGTATAAACACTCTGTGGGTTATGAGCAGACGTTCTGGAAAAAATTCCGGGATCGCAGTTATTACACCACCGGTGATGGGGCTATATATGATGAGAACGCCAATTTTGATCTCACCGGGCGCCTCGACAATATCCTTACCACCGGCAGCGGCAGACGCAGTATTGATGAAATCGAGGAAGCGGTAATGGATATAAGGCGCATCAAAGAATGTGCCGCTACGGTTATCGACCATCCCATGCAGGGATACATGCTGGTTGTGTACTGCGTATTGCGCGACTTCCGCGATGAGAGCTATCGCAACAAAACCCTGCGTGAGATCCGCGAGCATATCATCGAGGATATCGGGGAATTAAACCTGCCGGATAAGATCATGTTTACCAAATATCTGCCCAAAACCCCGGAAAACACCATCAACCGCGAATTGCTCAAAGAGATAGCCATGCAGATGGAAGGGATCTGACCCCGGATCGTTGTAGAACTGTTTAAGCGCCCGTTGTGCGATGGAGGTGGCGGATGGCCTTTTTCTTTCCGGAACACTTCAGAAATACGCCTTACGCCTCTATGTATGCCGGGCTTTCCGCGGTAGAGCGCATAATCCTCCTGCGTGAATTTATCGGGGTGACCTACCGCAACCGGCTGCGTTTTTTTCAGCGCCACGATTATCATGCCTACTATGCGTCTCCCTTCCGGCATAATATTCAGGTCGCAGCCGCGCACCAATACACGCGCATGCACCTCCCGCGGCATGTATGGCACAAACAGGCTGTGGTACCGCAGTATTTACGCCTCATATATCGCCACTATGTGCTGGGGTTCGCGCTTCAGCTTCTCCGCAAATATCATCATAAAGATCTGCCTCCTCCGGAGCCGGGATGTTACCCTGACGCGGTGTATGTCCTGGATGCGCTGGAGTGGCTTCACACCCACGCAGCAGAGATAAACCGGAGCATTGAAGCCTGCATGGAGCAGGTTGAGGCGGATGGAACCCGCAGCCTGTATATCTACTGCCTGCAGAGTTATATTCTGACCCGGCGGATTATGCGCAACCATGGGCCCGCCCTCGGAAGGCGCCATGCAATAAGGCAGGGATGCGTGGGGGGCCGGATGCCGCTGGGCGCAGAGCTGGAGTTCAGCAATCTGGGATATCGCGCCAGTTTTGAGCATATGTTTCTGCGCCATGGGCGCGAAAAAACCTTTCACAATTTCATTCATTTCCACCACTTTTTTCTCGGTGACGTGAGCTGGCGCCTCGGCGGGTATCTGGATCATCATGTACGCCTGCGGCGCTTTTTACCCGTGCCCTGGATCGGCGGGTTCTTCGAGTACGCCCTGGTACGCATGGATTATCCGCGCCGCTTTTCCATGCCGCTCACCTGTGATCCGGGTTTTCTGGCTCAATATGTTCAGAGCGTGATCCGGTTTGTGCCCGAGATAGCCCCCCACAGTCTCCATTTAAATATTGAAACATTTCCCCATGCTGAAATGGATGTGCCGGCGTTGAGCGATTATCAGTGCCTGTTGCTTCTGGGCGGGGATATGCGGGTCGATGCCGACGGGCAGATGCGGGAACAGCGCCTGTGTCGCCATGAGTTGATGAAGATGGTACGCCAGCGCCAGCATCTCTCCCTGTTCGACAATCAGCGCCATCAGGTAAATGAATACGCGTTTCTGCGGCTTCACCGCAGCTGTGAACCCGCGGTGTGGACCACTGTTTTTCTGGCGTTGAAGGGATTTAACGCTGTTAGCCTGGTTGGGGATGATGCCCCCGATCCTATTAATGACCTGGCCCTGTGGGGGCGGCGGCCACAGGCCTTGGAATATTCACAAATCGAGGCTTTTGTGCGCCGCGTGCGTCATGGCCTGGAGCATGAACAGAGTTACTCTTGTGTCGAGCTTAATCGCTACATGGGAGATTTGACGGACATCCTTGTGCGGGAAAATCAACGCCTTGAGCTTCCTGTATAGCCTTGCGGTTCTGCTGACATGCTTTGTTCCTGTCGCAAAAACGCTGACACCCGTACAGGTGGGGGGCAGAGCGTACCACGGGTTCGTTGCACATGGCCGGGTCTACCAGAATGCTCTGGGAATGGTCGCAAAAACGCAGGCGCTCTGTCATCTGGGTAAGTTCATCTTCGGGGCTCCCGTTGGAGCGGAATGACGCCCACTGCCCGCATTCTATGCGCACCTGGCGTTGATGATCATCGCTCAGATGATCCTCCGGATAGGTGTAGACCCAGGCATTAATCTGCTTCAGGTCACCTTCGTCATCTTCGGGATCGACAATTACCGGAAGGTTCTTGCGGATATAGGTGCTTTTGTGCGGAGCCAGAGGATTGTACTGCTCCAGGCGATCCAGTAGGCGCATGGCACGCGTCGGATTTTGAAATGTCATAAGTTCCCCTGCAACCAGAGAACTACACGGATCGTCAGGATAGATCAGGGCCGGAAACCCCATGGGAAGGTAATAGAGATATCCACGACAGTAACCCGCCTGTAGAGAGCTTACCTTGCGCTTGATAAAGCGGTTGAAGTTGACATAGCGCTCCATCAGGCTGCCGTAGAAGAAAAAAACATCTGTCTGCGCTACATCCTGCTGATAGAGATTGCTTTTGCGCTGAGTGTATTCCAATAAACGCCTGATTGCCAAGAGGAGTCTCCTATCCCAGACCTTTGCCGAAGTGGCTGCGGGTCGCGCTCTGAAGCTTGCTCACAGCCTGAAATGCACTGCGCAACAGATCCTGCTCGCTCTTGCTCAGCTCATCCGGATCAATGTTGCTGCTCGGTTCTTTCCCCTCTTTAAGCAGATTGATCTCGTTGCGCAGGCGCAGAAACGAAAGGGCTTCAAACGCGACGCGGATATGTTCCGCCGTTTCCACGGAAAACACATTGTCTTCGGTCAGGGCGTCGAGACGCTCCAGAGTTGTGAGGGCGCGGATCTCGCGTTCGAGGGAGAACATGCGGATACAGTCGACGATGTATACCAGGCCCCCTTTTTTGAGTGAGAGGGTGCCGGCGTTGGGGCCGCTTTTTTCGGTGATGAAGCGTCCCCACAGACCTGTGGGTACTTTGTGGGTGAGGTTTAGCTGCATCACCTGGTACAAAAATGAAGGTGATTTACGCACGGCCTGGAAGACAATGCTCTGGAGGGAGTGTGCCAGCTCCTCCTCCCCCACCAGGGGGGTGAAGTCAAAGAAGATCGAAGAATAGCGCACCTTGTGCGGCTCTGGGTTTTCCGCCCAGTCCGCCACGCGTTTGCGCCAGTCGTTCAGGCGCCCGCGCCATACCGGATTGCTCACCATAACATCCCCTTCACACAGAGGATAACCCACGTAGTCCAGAGCATGGGTGAGTTTTTCCGCAAAGGGGATGAAAAACGCGTCTACCTCCTCCTGCTGTGAATCTGGGAAATCCTCGTAGATGAAACCGTTATCCTGATCCGGCCCCAAAAGCATTTCGCGCCGTCCGCCACTGCCCATAATCAGAAAGCAGTGTTTGATCTGCGGTTTTGCGTAACCATCATCGAGCATCTGCTGAAAGCACAGCTCATAGGTGCGCCGGAGTAATCCATGGTGGATGTGGGAGAGGGTTTCCATGATCTGGGTTGCCGAGCGGCTTTCGGACATAAGCCCATCCGCGACCCGCAGGAGCAGATCGTGAACGTGCTTGAGTTCGTCGAAGGTCTGGGCTTCTTCGATGCTGCCGAGCAGGAGCATTGCCTTCTGGCTGCGGTGCTGGATGAGGTCACTCATGGTTACCATCCCCAGCAGGGCTCCGTTTTCTATAATTGGCATGTGGCGCAGACCGTGCCCGACCATGTACGCCATGGCCTCGTACATATAGGTGGAAGGGGGCATGGTTTTAAGTTGTGATGTCATCAGATCTGCAGCGGTAATGCGGTCCGGATTGCTCCCTTCTACGCCCAGAACTCTGCTGAGAAGGTCGCGGCAGGTGACAATGCCTACTATATGTTCTTCATCATCGGTAACCATGAGAGCGCGCACATGGTTCTGGGTCATTATGGCCGCCATCTCGCGCGTTGATGCTTTCGGCTTACATGTAATGGCCGGGGATGACATGATTTCGGAGAGGCGTTTCTGAAACGGATAGGATTCAAGCTTGCTGAGTGCCTGCTTGCTGTGGTTTGTGATAATATCCGCGTACAGATGGCGCACCCGATCCACAATGGCGTTATTAAAAAACTGGCGCAGTTCCGGTACGCGTTTCGCTACCTCGCGGATGGCGTCACTGGGGACGAGAAAACACTCCAGTTCGGTAACGGTGCGCGCACCGCCGGTGTATTTTTCGCCGGTAAACAGAGGAGTGCAGCCAAAATACTGGCCATCACGGCGATAATCTACTACGATCTCCTCTCCGCTGTGGGTCAGAAGGGTGATCTCCACCGAGCCGGAATAGATGACATAGAGGTAGCCGGTAAACGGATCGTTCTGGTTGAATATATGGTAGTTGCGCGGGAACTTCTTTACGCTGGAGGCAGAACCGATGCGCTCAAAGTCTTCCGCCGCGAGCTCGTTGAACGGCTCCATCTTCTGTAACTGCGTTATATCAGCCATATTTTCTCCTGTTACCTTAAACAAGTGATGTCTTTTATGTTGTCACTTGGTTTTCTATTTATCAAAGTTTACCATCATGATGTCAAAATAGAAAACCGTTTCTTTGTATATGTATAGCCGGAAAATAAAGAGGATTGCCATGCGAATTAATAAACTCCTGAAAAACGCAACCCCGGGAGATCATATAGAGGTACAGGGGTGGGTGCGCACTTTGCGTCGGAGTAAGCAGGTGGGTTTTGTTGAGCTCAATGATGGTTCCTGTATACATTCTCTGCAGCTGGTGCTCGAGGAGGATCTGGTCGCCCAGCTGCCCGAAGGGTTGGGCACCGGGGCGTGTATCCGAGTTGACGGTATCCTGCATGAGTCCCCGGCAAAAGGCCAGAATGTAGAGCTGCATGTGGAGCAATTGGAGATACTCGGCGCGAGCACGCCGGAATATCCTCTGCAGAAAAAGCGCCACAGCTTTGAATTTCTGCGCAGCATTGCCCATCTGCGCCCCCGTACCAATACTTTCGGAGCGGTGTTCAGGGTGCGCAGCGCTCTGAGTTTTGCGGTGCATAAGTTTTTTGCCGAACGCGGCTTTCTCCATGTCCACACCCCTATTATTACTGCAAGTGATTGCGAAGGCGCGGGGGAGATGTTCCGGGTCACTACCCTGGAGCCGCAATTTCCGCCGTGCAAAGATGACGGAGCAATAGACTGGAGCGCGGACTTTTTTGCCCAACAGACCAGCCTCACTGTGAGTGGACAATTGCAGGGGGAGCTCTATGCCCTCGCGTTTGGAGATATCTACACCTTCGGTCCCACCTTCAGGGCGGAGAACTCCCATACCAGCAGACACGCGGCGGAGTTCTGGATGATTGAGCCGGAGATGGCCTTTGCGGATCTGGCGGCGGACTGTGATGTGGCGCGGGATTTCATCTGTTTTTTAATTGAATATGCCCTCGAACACTGTCGCACCGATCTGGAGTTCTTTGATGCGCGGATTGAGTCGGGCCTGCTCGACAAGCTCCAGCGCGTGGCAGAAGCCGGGTTCTGCACCATGAGTTATACGGAAGCGGTAGATGCTCTGAAACAGGCGCGGAAATCCTTTGAGTTCCCGGTAGAGTGGGGTCTCGATCTTCAATCGGAGCACGAACGCTATTTGTGTGAAGAGGTGGTTGGGGGACCGCTGTTCGTGGTGGATTATCCCAAGGATATCAAGGCCTTTTACATGCGCGCCAATGACGACGGCAGAACCGTTGCCGCCATGGATCTGCTCCTGCCGCGGGTGGGGGAGATTGTCGGCGGGAGTCAACGCGAAGAGCGCTATGACGTTCTGCTTCAACGCATGCAGGAATGCGGGGTGAATCCGCACGGGATGGAGTGGTATCTGGATAGCCGCCGCTGGGGCTCGTGCCCGCATGCGGGGTTCGGTATGGGGTTTGAGCGTTTTCTGATGTATGTCACCGGGATGGATAATATCCGCGATGTTATCGCTTTCCCACGCACTCCGGGGCATGCTGAATTCTGATCCTAAATTCTGATGCCGCGGCGTTTAGAGTAGGCCCGCAGCATCACCATGGTCTGGTTTACGCGGCTGATTTTATGGTTGCGCGCCTTGATGGCCATGACATCCTCCAAAGGTATCTTTTCCTGGCGCAGGGTGCGGATGGTCATTTCAAGGTGGTTGAGGATGGTGCGCATATCATTCTGATTGTACTGACGCAACATCGGCGGACTCAGAGTGATATAACCTTCGGCGATGTCCTGTGCCATTTTTTTGGGGTTGCCGCTGATAGGCATAACGTGACCTCGTGGGGAAATACCTTAATTCAACGTGGAGAGAAATATGCTCGAGTACAAGGTTGTAGAAACCACGATTGTAACCGATGAAAGCATTGAAGACATCATAAATGAATGGATCGGTTCCGGGTGGGAATTTGAGCGCATGCAGTTTGCCATGCACGAAGGGAGCAAGCGCCCGGGGATGGCGTTTGTGTTCTTCGTGCGCAAGCGGAAAGAATAGAACCCTTGAATCACGCCACGGAATTAAACCCATCAATAACAATGTATGGAAGTTTCTGCCAGCGTATGGGGCTTTGCGTATGAAACAGCGGGTGCGCATCGGAATAACCGGAAATGCGCGGCGCTGGGCACCGAGCTGGTGGTGCGCTTCTCTGGCGTTGCGCTTCTGCGGGGTGGAGCCGGAGCGCATCAATGTGCGTCAGCGCTGGAGCGGTAAGCCCTTGCACGGACTGATTATCGGAGGGGGAAACGATATCAGCCCCGAGCACTACTCCGGGGATATTCATGCAAAGGTAAAGTCTGATCCAGAGCGCGACAATCTGGAAATAAAATGGATCAAATGGGCACTGGGAAGGGATATCCCGGTGCTGGGGATCTGCCGCGGGGCGCAGTTGCTGAATGTGGTATTACAGGGCAAACTGCATCAGGATATACGCGCTATGCGTAATCATACCTATAACCGCCCCGGCCTTCTGCCCACCAAGCAGGTGTTTCTGAAGCCGGATTCCAACCTTGCGGCAACATGTAAAAAAACACGTCTGCGCGTTAACAGCCTTCATCATCAGGCGATCCATGTTCCGGGCAAAGGGCTGCGCCTCGTAGGCTGGGATCTGGATCATATAACCCAGGCAGTGGAGTGCCATGAGGGCCATACCCTGATCGGTGTGCAATGGCATCCGGAATATCTGTTTTACGTTCCAAGTCAGATGCGGATTTTTCGCTGGCTCGCACGGGAAGCGCGCGAGGTGTGTTTAAATAGTTGAGTTTTAGGCTATATTTTATCCGCAGAGATAATCTCTGCAGAAAGGGGATAGGGAATGGCAGATATTGTAATTGTGTACTTCAGTGGTTATGGCCATACAGCCAGACAGGCTGAAGCAGTATATGAGGGTTGCCTGAGTGTGGATGGCACGCGGGTGGAGTTGCATCGTATCAGCGATGCCGGCGAGCTTTCAGATAAAGCGTTGCTCGATATCGAATATGCGGATGCGATAATCTATGGTAGTCCGACTTACATGGGAGGACCGGCGTGGCAGTTCAAAAGGTTTGCCGATGCTTCATCCAAACCCTGGTCTGAGCAAAAGTGGAAGGACAAGCTTGCAGCGGGGTTTACCAACTCTGCGAGCGTCAATGGAGATAAGTTTTCCACCATCCAATATATGTGGACCCTCTCGCAGCAACATGGGCAGATATGGGTCGGAACAGGACTGCTACCCGCCAACACCAGGAGTAACGGCCCGGAGGATCTGAACTGGACCGCCGGTTTTGGCGGCGCCATGGCTATATCTCCGGCCGATGCCACCCCCGAAGAAGCTCCGCGCTCCGGGGATCTGGACACCGCCCATCACCTGGGCAAACGCGTAGCGCAGATGTGTCAGCGCTTTGGCGCTTGAAAATCTGCACCAAGAATTATGAATTGATAGGGGCGGGAATTTTTTCGCCTCTATCAATTCAACCTGCCTCTAATACGCAATTCCCCCCTTTTTGCGCATCTTGCGCATCACCTTGGATGCCGCATAACGTGCTTTTTGCGCGCCCATGTCGAGGGTTTTGTGCAGGGCTTCCTTGTCCTCCAGAATGGCATTGCGCCGTTCGGTGAAGGGGATGAAGTAGTCGCGTACGGTCTCAAACAGCTCCTGCTTTACCTCTCCATAGCTAAGCCCACCAGCGGTGTAACGCGCGCGCAGCGCTGTTTGCTCCTCCTGGTTCAGAAAGAGACGAAATATCTGAAACACATTACACTTATCCGGATCTTTGGGATCTTCCACCGGGGTTGGATCGGTGACAATGCGCATGACCTGCTTGCGCAGCTGCTTTTCACTCTGAAACAGATCGATGGTGTTCCCATAGCTTTTGCTCATCTTCTGCCCGTCGAGACCGGGGACGGTGGCGACGTCATCGTCAATGTCCGGTTCGGGGATAGTGAATATCTCGCCATAGTGATTGTTGACCTTCATGGCAATATCACGCGTTACCTCCACGTGCTGTTTCTGATCCTTGCCTACGGGGACTTTTTCGCTGTTGAACATCAGAATATCTGCCGCCATCAGTACCGGATACGCGAAGAGACCGTGATTTGCAGGGATCCCTTTGGCCACCTTGTCTTTGTAGCTGTGGCAGCGTTCGAGTAACCCCATAGGGGTGAAATTGGACAGGAACCAGGTGAGTTCCTGCACTTCAGGCACATCGGATTGTACCCAGAACGTGCTTTTCTCCGGATCGAGTCCGAGGGCGAGAAAGTTTGCTGCGGCTTCTACGGTTCCCCTCGCAAGGGCTTTGCCGTCGGTGAGGCTGGTCATGGCATGGTAGTTGGCAATGAAGCAGAACAGTTCCCCCTGTTCCTGATACTCAATCATCTTTTTCATCATGCCGAAGTAGTTTCCCAGGTGCAGAGCACCTGAAGGCTGAATGCCGGATAATATACGCATGCTTGGTTCCTGTCCTGTTATGGGCTTAGGGCCCGGATATAAAAAAGGCCGCGAACAAAGGTCGCGGCCTGGGATGCTAAACTGAAATACGATATTCCAGTTAATTATTGGGTGCAGGGTTACAGCGCGCGGCTTGTTCCAAGTAAATGAGAGCGCTCCACCATCGCGTTGAAGCTATGTGTGCTGTTAAATTCATGCGCGGAATTTTATCAGCTCAAAGTGCAGGGGTCAATATGGATATTACCTCCTCTGCAGGCGCGCTAGCGGCGTGGGAGTAAAAAACGCTGCCCGGCGTAACTGAATATCGCACCTTCTCGGGTTATTTTTTCCAGGCGGACTCCATCCGTCAGGTAACTACCTTGGCGCAGCATCTTGTTGTTTGCCCGGATAAGCCCCGCTGAGGGTGACTCCGAATATGCGTGCACCGACATGTGTATTTCGGGCAACCGGCGCCTATACTCGAGGGGCAGATCACTGAAACGCATCGGCTCTGGTTCGGCAACAATGTCAGCCTCCATGGCACGTGTTTCTCGCTCAGGGCCTGGGTGTATAACGCTGGTGGTTACCTCCTTCGTTATCTCCTTTGCGCTATCGGCAGTGGCTTGCTTCCTTTCCCCGGTTGGGATGGAGGTTGTTACAACATCAGATGATCTTGGTGTCCCGGGTTGTATCTCCTCAGGCAAGGCAGCAGGGGGAGTTTCGCGCTGGTTCATCTGTGCCGCAGGATCATCCACCCCACTGTTCGGTGACTGGGCCTCGTCCCGTGGTGTTTCTTCCATGCGCTTCGATTCCGGCGGGGCAGTATTTTGTGCCACGGATTCAGTAGCTTCAGCCGTGAGAGCGATACTGTTTACCTTCTGTGCATGTAGAGAGGTGGTATCAGGCGCAGAAGAATCAGGGACAGTGGATTGCGAGGGCCAGAAGATGATGAGCATAACTCCGGCGTTGATCACCAGGGCAAACCCCAGGATTAGAGGCCACAGCGGGCGACGCGGCGAGGTGTGCTTTTGTTCCGGTGTTTCTTCCATGGCCAGATGTGCCAGATTGCTGGGTTTTCCTTGGCGCTTTTTCTCCGACTTTTTCAGGGCTTCAAGAATATACGACATAGCTTGCGGTGTCCTGCTTCGGTTAGTTGATGGTTCACATGCGATGCTTTTTGCTAAAGCATCGAACTTGGTTTTTATGAATCAATTAGTAGCGGATCAGGTGCTGCTATATTTTGTTCTGACACTATCTGGCTGCATCGGATTGCAAACGTGGATAGGAGCCGGTACTGACATTGTGCAGATGAATCAGGGTTACAGGGCCAAGAATACCGTCCGGGGTTAACCCTTTTGCCGCCTGAAACTGACGCAGTTCATCGAGCAACGTTCCCCCCAGACTCTGGCGGGACTCTTGCGCTGGTGGGCGTTCGTGGATTTGTGCCAGTTGATGATCAAGCCAGGTGACTATTTCTCCCACATGTCCCGGATAAACCGGGGTTGAATAGTCTGCCGGGGGGTGCCATAGCAGGATAAAATCCCCCCGCCAGTGTTTCACCAGTTCTGTGGATTCAACCCTGAGGATATGTTGTGCGAAGCTCAGTACGGCATGTGTTTCATCCAGGCCGGTGAGGGTGGCAAAGCGATTGCGCCCGGCGTCATCCTGTAAAATCAGAATTGCGGGGCGGTCGAGTTCACGCAAGGTGGAAAGGCTGCCACGGCGTTCCAGGGTGCTGAGTCCTGTCTGGGCAGCACTGTTTGCAATATCCTGCCCTGGTGGTGGAGTATCATTGTCCCACAGAGCAAAGAGCTGTTCTACTGCAGCACGGCGGGTGGCGTTGTCCCACACACTGGCATTCCATACCGGCTTCTGAGGTGCAGACATGTTGTCCTGGGCTTGTGCGGATCCAAGAGAGGAAGGGGGCAGCTGTTGTTGTATCGCGGTATCCGGTGATATTGGAGGAGCGGGGGCGGTAGAATCGGTATCTGGTGTTACTCCCATGCTGAAGGCAATCAGGCCGCCAGCAATGATTGATACAGCGAACCCCATAGCGACGGGACGCAGGGACAGGGGGGCGAAAGTGCGTTTCTCCGCTTCGGAACCAAAGATCTCCTTCGCGGTTGTGCGCACCAGTCTCGGGGTCACACTGTTCTGGCTCGTGGCATAGGCCCCGAGGAGGGCGCGATCGCAGAGTAGATTGATCAGACGCGGAACTCCACCACTAAAACGGTACAGCATGCGCAGGGCGCGCCGTGAGAACAGCGGGCGTTCCACCCCGGCAACCTGGAGGCGGTGGCTGATGTAGGCCAGGGCCTCGGAGTAGTTGAGAGGCTGGAGGTGGTAGCGCGCGGTGACACGCTGCTCCAGCTGTCTCAGTTCCTGGCGTTTGAGCATGTCGCGTAGTTCCGGCTGCCCGATCATAATAACCTGCAGCAGTTTTTGCTTATTGGTCTCCAGATTGGTCAGAAGGCGGATCTGCTCCAGCACATCAGTAGAGAGGTTCTGCGCCTCATCGATGATCAGAACGGTTTTTTTTCCTTTGGCATGGGTATCGAGGAGAAAGTGGTTAATCGCATCCACAAAGACTTTAATGCTTGTAGTGTGTTCCTGGTAGTTAACGCCGAGCTCATCGCAGATGGTTTCAAGCAATTCTGAGGCACTCACCTTGGGATTCAGAACAAAAGCGATCTCCGCATCGTCGGGAACCTGTTCCAGCAGACAGCGGCATACCGTGGTCTTGCCGGTTCCCACTTCGCCCGTGAGGAGCACAAATCCTCCATCGGTTTGGAGTCCGTAAATCAGGTGCGCCAGGGCTTCACGATGGCGTCCACTCATATACAGATATTCCGGATCCGGAGCGATGGAAAACGGTCTGTCTCTGAGTCCGAAGTACTCTGTGTACATAGGTCTCCTGCATGGGAAATTAAGGTGTGAAATCTGGGGAGCGAGCTTGTACTTGTATTCGGCAATATAGTAAATATGCGCAGGTATGCCCAGTAAATATTTCCCAGCCTCCAGACGCAACAAAGCCGGATCGGGGAGGCATCCGATCCGGCTTTGTTGTGTTTCGGGTAGGAAGAAAGAATGAAGGTCAAAACCTGCCTGCCACAACAGGCCTTGATTGAGTGTGACTATACCCAAAGCGTTGAGGTAGCACCACGTTGAAGCGCGTATTTATGTGGTTGCGCTACCACAATTTTTGTGTGCGTATTTACGCACCTGTCAGTGGAGGGATTGCTCAGATACTTGCAGCGGTCTGGGGATCATTATCGGTTGCGGTGTAGGTTGTGCCAGGGGCGGAGCGATCGAACTCTTTGGGTTTGATGTTCTGCATCATAACCACGGTTCCGTATCCCATAACTGCGGCACCTACCAGGAAGAACACTCCCAGAGCAGCACACCACACAGCCTTCTTCGCATGCTTTGCTCTGTAGCAGTGGTAGGCAACAATAAAACACAGAATGCCCAGAGGGACTGCAAGGATGATCATCATAGGTGATAGCTCCTGTTTTGGGCGTCATTTATGTGTTGGTAGTAATGACACCCCTGTTTGATACAGGCGTAATCTGACAATAAAGGAAACAATTGTCAAGTTGGGATGCGAAAAGAACCTGAGATCGACACTGAAATAGAGCGTAGAAACGGCTTTCAGTCCCACTTCAGATCAATTTTAACCTTGGCACCGTCAAGGCTTTTGCTTAAATCCAGCGCATCGGGATCTGTGATGATCCCACCTCTTATCGTCAGTGTTTTGCCTGAGTCCTCTTTTTGCTTTGTTGTTACTGTTGCAGAATTCTGAAGAATGTCCTGAGGCTTATCTTGAAAAGAATAAACGTGGTGTTCGAGTAGCTCCAGTTTTAGTAACACTTTTGGTTTCTCGGGGTTCAATTGGAGTTGGTTTTGGAGATCTAGCGGGATACTGTGGGGTTCCGTTGTAGCTGGAAGCTCATCCTTTGCAGTTTCAGGAAACTCAACGCCCACTTTATCCTTTTGCATTTTTTGTGATAGCGAAGGTTCAGCAGCCTCCTTTTCCCGGGCCTGAGTAGAGGGCTCATTCTCAGTGGAATTGTCACTGCAGGCGCATAGCCATACAATTACTATGGTAACGACAAGCAACCTGGGTATATTTTTAAATGTGTGGGCAGTATTGTAATGCAAAACCACAGGCATATCTCCTGGTGGTTAAATCCTTAAGAGAAAAGAGAAGCGCCTTGTCAGTGAACACGAGGTGAAAAAGGGCCGCTGCGCAGGTGCCGGCGACCCTTTTTCACTGTGAGCAGATTGATGCTTACTTGCCCCAGGTGTCGCGGATGCGGCTTACTGCTTTTTCAACCGTGGAGCGCTCACCGAAGGCGCTGAGGCGGAAGTATCCTTCGCCACTGGGGCCGAAACCGCTGCCGGGGGTGCCGACAACAAAGCATTCTTGCAGGAGTTTGTCGAAGAACTCCCAGCTGCTCATGCCCTGTGGTGTCTTGAGCCAGATATAGGGGGCATTTACGCCGCCGTAGCAGGTGATGCCGGCCTCAGCGAGACCTTCGCGAATGATGCGCGCATTCTCCATGTAGTAGTCGATGGTTTCCTGTACTTGGGTCCAACCTTCATCGGAGTACACCGCAGCAGCGGCGCGCTGCACCGGGTAGGAAACACCGTTGAACTTGGTGGACTGACGCCGGTTCCACAGAGGGTTGAGGGCTACTTCGTCGCCACTTTGTCCCTTTACCTTCAACTCCTGCGGAACCACGGTGAGGCCACAACGCACCCCGGTAAAACCGGCAGTCTTGGAGAAACTACGGAACTCGATGGCGCAGCGCTTCGCCCCTTCGATTTCATAGATAGAGTGGGGGATCCCCGGTTCGGTGATGAAAGCCTCGTAAGCGGCATCAAACAGGATTACAGCATCTTTTTCCAGCGCATAGTCCACCCAGGCTTTAAGCTGCTCTTTGGTGGCCACCGTGCCGGTGGGGTTGTTGGGATAGCACAGGTAGATGATATCTACATTTTCACTTGGGAATTCGGGCATGAAGTTATTGGCCTCGGTACATGGCATGTACACTACCCCTTCATAGTACCCTTTTTCATTCGCCTCGCCAGTACGGCCCACCATGACGTTGGTGTCGTTGTACACCGGGTATACCGGATCACCAATGGCTACAGTGTTATCAAGGTCGAAGATATCCAGGATATTGGCACTGTCGCATTTGGAGCCATCGGAGATAAACATTTCGCTGCGGTCGAGTTCGACGTCGAGAGGGTTGTAGGCTTTTTCGATAATGGTATCGATGAGCCAGGCATATCCCTGCTCCGGGCCATACCCATGGAAGTTCTCCGTTCCGGCCAGATCATCTACCCCTTCATGAAATGCCTTGACTGCTGCAGGGGGCAGGGGACGGGTTACATCGCCGATCCCCAAGCGGATCACTTCCTTGCCCGGATTTGCTTCCACAAACTCATTGATGCGGCGTGAAATTTCGGGGAACAGGTATCCTGCCTTGAGTTTAAGGTAATTCTCGTTCGCTTTGGCCATGGAATTTTATCTCCTTTAATAGAATGATTAGATGAAATGTATATTAAAACGGTTATTTCGTTTGTTAGCGCAGCTCCAGTACATCCTGCATATCGTAGATACCGGGCTTTTTCTCCTGCAACCACTGACATGCACGTACCGCACCGCGAGCAAACATATCTCGGCTCATGGCACGGTGGCTGATCTCGATGCGCTCTCCCATGCCGATAAAATACACGGTATGCTCGCCGACGATGTCACCACCTCGGACGGTTTGCATGCCGATCTCCTCGTGGGTGCGGGCGCCGCACATCCCCTCGCGGTGGAAGTTGGCTACGTTGTTGTAATCGCGTCCGAGCCCATCAGCGACAATCTCTCCCATGCGTACCGCAGTGCCGGAGGGAGAATCCTTCTTCTGATTGTGATGCATCTCCACGATCTCTACATCAAAGTCCTGACCTAGGATGGACGCTGCCTCTTTGAGCAGTTTGAAGCATGCATTGACTCCCACGCTCATGTTGGGAGCGAGCACAATCCCGATCCCGTTGCCGATCCGGGTCAGCTCTTCGCGCTGTTGTGGGGTAAAGCCGGTGGAGCCTATTACAAGTCCTTTGTCCATCTCGGCACAAATACGTGCATTTTCAAGGGTGACTTCGGGAAAGGTGAAATCGATGAGGATATCTGCTTGTGAGAGGCCGGATCTCAGGTCGTCAACCACCTTGACTCCGAGTTCACCACAGCCTGCGAGAATTCCGGCGTCCTGACCGCAGGCAACGTGTCCCGCATGTTCGATGGCGCCGCTGAGGCGCAAGTTTCCTGCCTGGGTTACGGCATTTATCAAACGCGCCCCCATCCGTCCGGCGGCACCGGTTACGGCTATATTAAGCATAAGATCTCTCTCGCTGAAGTAGGGATGATATAGGGCTGCCGTAGCCGGAAAGTCCGACTACGGCAGCTGAAAAATGTGCCTTTAAATGCATGGTCTTATATAAGGTTGTAGTGTCTGAGCACCTCTTTGAGAGCCTGAAGATTGGCGGGTTGCATATCTACGAGTGGTAGACGCACATGTTTTCCTGCCTTCCCCATCAACTCCAGAGAAGTTTTGGTCGGCACCGGGTTGGATTCGATGAACATTGTCTTGTGGAAGTCGAGCATATGCAGATGCATTTTGCGTGCATCATCCCAGCGCCCTTCCTGGATCGCTACCACCATGTGCTTGACCTCTTTGGGGATCACGTTGGCGCTCACAGAGATAATCCCTTTTGCGCCTACGGCCATCAGGGGCAGGGTGAGGAAATCATCACCGGCCAGCACATCGATCTTATCTCCGACCTGGCTGATGATGGTGCTCGCCTGGGTTACATCTCCGGAGGCTTCCTTGATGGCGACAATATTATCGATCTCGGCGAGGCGGATAGTGGTTTCCGCCAGCACGTTCATTCCGGTGCGTCCGGGAACATTGTAGAGCACTTGGGGCAGAGCAACCGCTTCGGCAACCGCCTTGTAATGCTGGTAGATCCCCTCCTGGGAGGGCTTGTTGTAGTACGGACTTACGAGCAGAAGTCCATCGGCGCCCATCTCTTTAGCGTGACGGCTGATTTCGATTGCTTCGGCTGTTGAGTTGGAGCCGGTTCCCGCAATAACAGGGATTCGTCCGTTTACCTGCTCAATACACGCCTTGATTACGCGGTCATGCTCTTCATAGTCCAGGGTAGCGGATTCCCCCGTGGTACCACAGGGGACGATAACATCAGTACCGTTTTCGATCTGGAATTCCACCAATTCACGAAATTTCTCTTCGTTTACGCTTCCATCGCTGTTCATGGGGGTCACGATCGCGACCATTGAGCCTGCAAACATGTTTTTCTCCTGTGTGGTATATTTATACTTATACGTAACTGTGACTATTCAGCATGGATGCACGCCCGCGCAGGCATGCATACGGTGGTCTTTTCCGCATAAGTAACATAGGCGCAAGAGGTTGTCAAAACGCCATTTTGCCCCTTCAGTGAGCTCTTTACAACGGCGGAGCAGGGGTCGCAGTGACGGCAGGGAGCGCGTCACTTTCGAAGATGAATTCCCCCTGTTTTACTACGCTGCGTACGGTATAACGATAGGTGGTATTGTTGGCAAGATTCAGATCCTCATATGTTGTGTCACTTACGGGCTCTCGGTTCAGAGGACGTGGGCCGAAGTACTCCCCCTGTTTGCAGCGGTAGATATTATATCCGACCAACGTGCCATGAACTTCACCCTCAACTACGGGGGCATCCCAGGTGAGAACAACCTGGCGATCGGAAGTGCGCGTATTGAGCTCTGCAGGGGGGGGCGCTGCAGGGAAACAGGGGCGGTGGATGGTTGCATCAGCGCCACTCTGCTCTTTTGCTGTTACCGGCACAATGCGGTAACGGTATCCACTTCCCGCTTCTACGAAATGATCCCACATGTAGATACGCTTGCTGTTGCGTTGCCCCCTCTGATAGAGAGCCACATCAATTTGCTGCAACAGATATTGCGGATTACGGCATTCGGGGCACCCCGTTTCGGGATCATAGTCGATGCGGTAGATATCAAAGCGCTTCAGGTTCTTCAGTTCAGAACCATCCTGATTCAACGCCGGGATATCCCACGCGAGCAACAGAGCGGAGCCGCGTTGGCTCAAGCTCACCTGGGCAGGTGCTGCAGGGAGCTTCGCTTCGAGGGGCACGACCGGGCCTTTTTTCCCGCATGAGCACAAAAACGCAGCGCACATAAGTATGCCACATATTGGAACAGTGCAGATTCGGAAGGGGAAATATGTTGCAATCATAGAGAGATTCAAGCCTTCTTTTGTGCCTGGCGCGCCAGGGTTATTTCACGTTCTACTGCACAGCTCGCAGTACCGCCGGTAGCTGTACGTGCGTTTACTGACGCATCGAGGGTGACAAAATCATAGATATCGGTATCGATGAGATCGCTGAACTGACGGAACTCCTCTACACTGAGCTCGGGGATGTCCTTGTTGTTTTCAATACAGTAGCGCACGGTCTTGCCCACCACTTCGTGGGCCTGGCGGAATGGAAGACCCTTACGCACACAGTAATCGGCAATATCGGTAGCCGTGGAAAAGCCACGCGCTGCGGCAATGCGCATGTTGTCAGCTTTTACCTTCATCTGCGCAATCATGGAGGCGAAGATCTTCAGACTCCCCTTCACCGTGTCGATGCTGTCAAACAGCGGCTCTTTGTCCTCCTGCATATCCTTATTGTATGCCAGCGGCAGGGATTTCATCAGGGTCAGCAGACTTACCAGGTTGCCGTACACACGCCCGCTTTTACCGCGCACCAGTTCCGGCACGTCGGGGTTTTTCTTCTGCGGCATGATGGAGCTGCCGGTACAGAATGCATCGCTGAGCTCAATGAAGTCGAAATCAGCGCTCGACCAGATGATCAACTCTTCGCTCAAGCGTGACAGATGCATCATCACTGTAGCAGCACTGCTGCAGAATTCGATGGCAAAGTCACGATCCGAGACCGAATCGAGGCTATTGCGTGTCACCCCGTCAAAGCCGAGCTGTTCTGCGACCCATTCGCGGTCGATGGGGAAGGTAGTCCCAGCGAGAGCCCCGGCCCCAAGGGGCATTACGTTCATGCGCGTCCGGCAATCGCGCATCCGACTCGCATCGCGTTTGAACATCTCGTGGTACGCGAGCATGTGGTGAGCAAACAGCACCGGTTGCGCGGTCTGCAGATGGGTGTACCCCGGCATGATAGTATTCAGGTTTCCTTCCGCCTGAGTCAGGAGTGAGTCCATCAGCGATTCAAGGTATGCGATAATCGCATCGAGCTCATCGCGCAGGTAGAGGCGGATATCCACCGCGACCTGATCGTTGCGTGAACGTCCGGTGTGCAACTTTCCACCCACCGTGCCGATGCGCTCAATCAGGCGCGCCTCAATATTCATGTGGATATCTTCGAGGGCGACGGAAAACTCGATTTTATCCTGATCCATATCTGCAAGAATCTCATCCAGCCCGGCGCAGATCTGCTCTGCTTCTTCACGGGAGATGATATCCTGACGTGCGAGCATCTGCGCATGTGCTTTGGAGCCGCGGATGTCATAGGGATAGAGGCGCTGTTCAAAGCCGATAGAGGCGGTGAATTCCTCCACAAATTTATCTGTAGGTTGGGTGAAGCGTCCACCCCAGAGTTTCTGACTCATAGTAACAGTCTCCTTGGTTAACAATTCTCATCCTGGGCTGAGTTTTCCTCCCCGTTGGGGATGTTGACCCAGCCTTTGGGTTCTGTGTGTTTATATACCCGGTGAACCTTGAGCGGCATCCTGGTGGTGCGTGGATCGAACTCGTAGAACACGGGCAGGTTGAAATAGTACAGCCGACTCCCGGGGCCGAAGCGCAGGCGGCAGATGGGCAGGCCGCCAAAGTCATCAGTGGAAAATTCGGCCAGCTGATAGCTGTGCATGCGATGATGGTGACTGATTATAACGGATGAATACCCGAAGGTGTCATCCTGGCTCACTTCTGGAGGCGCGTTGACCAATTTTGTGGTGTTGCAGAATACAGTAATGGTGTCGCGCACTCCGGGCGCAGCTTCAAGCAATTCGCCGTAAAATCCATGGATTACATCGCGGAAAGTGCGGTGTTCGGGTTTCGGGTTGCATTCCAGGACCACGAGCAGATCGAGCTGTTGGCGCGAGGAGAAAAACAGCTCATTGGCGTGATCAATCACCTGCGCAATATTCGATTGTATAAGAGTCCGGTAGATGTAGTCAAAGCAGATCAGCGCCATGAAGTTGAATGCATTGGGCTCGCTGCGCCACAGGGGAAATATCTTGCCGTGATACAGATCGTTACGCGCGTCCAGCCCCTCTTCGAGGGCAAAAGGATGGCTTTTTGCCTGCAGATATACGTGTGTATCGCCGTTGGCATCCTTGATAATAGTAGCGGCGCTGTTGACCTGCAGACAGTCGATATCTCCGCTTAAGCGATCGGAGCGGATCGATTCGAGAAGTTCGGCGTTGTCGTCATTGAACTGCCCGGTAAAGGAATAAAACTCGGTCAGGCGCATGTGTTCAATTCCCACCATGGTGACCGTGTTGTTACTGAAATGCTCTTCAATATGATGGAGCATGGCATCAAAGTATTTCACCGGGAGGACAGATTCAGGGAACACGAGAAAATGCAGTTTGCTCAGATTTCCCGGGCCTCGGGCGACAAGGTCAAGTACCGCGTGGATGCGCTCCCACTTGCGCTGGGATATCGCGTCAGGATCAGCTTCATCTTCTGTGCGGATCTCATTGGGGGTCTGGCTCAGGAGGCAGTGAAGGTGGTGCCCGCGTGGAAATTCGAGCAGGACCTTCTTCTCGACAATTTTAAACATAGGCGTCTGGGTCTCGCTAATCTAGATAAGGGGGGAATCACCGGGTAACTCCAGATCCGCATGTTCTCCTGGTGGTTGCAAATGAGGCCACTCCTGCTCCGGATAAAGTTGCGCCAACACCTGGCGTGAACCTGGCGGGACATCCATGTGCGGGAGTTCGTGTCCAGCAAACCACTGTGCCTCACTCAACTCGGCGGGATTGATCGTTAAGTCCAGGGTCAGGGGCAGGGCACGATAGTACAGAATGATATAGTGATCGCTTCGCTCTCCCACTGCAAGGTGCTCGTAAATATCTACCAGGGTTCCGGTTTTTACCTTAAGCCCGACCTCTTCGTGAACTTCACGCATCAATGCCGTAGCGATGGACTCTCCGTGGTCAATCTTTCCTCCCGGCATTACCCATTGCCCGAAAAACGGTGGTATGCTGCGCTTCGTGAGAAGGATGCGTTCGTGCTCGTCAATAATGCACGCAACCACCGAGGTTTTGATGTGTTTGAGGATGCCGGAATCCATAAGGTTTGCCTTAATTCTCAGAATGTGGCTCAGATATGATTCATACGTTGTTCTATCAGGCTGCGCCATCGATTCTCTCCTTCCCCCTTTATGGGGGAAGGTTGGGATGGGGGTAATTCCAAAACAGGATGCCCTGTCGGGCATTATCCCCACCCTGACCCTCCCCTATCAAAAGGGGAGGGAACATATATGCTCAAGGCTTGGGATGGTTTTACTTATTCCGCATCAGGCTGCGAATCCGCAGGCGCAGAGCATTGATCTTGATAAAGCCTTCGGCGTCGGCCTGGTTATACACCTCATCCGCTTCGAAGGTGGCGTAGTCGAGATTGAAAAGGGAGTCGCTCTTCGAATCACGCCCCACTACACGGCAGTGGCCTTTGTAGAGCTTGATTCTGGCGATGCCGTTCACGGTTTTCTGGGTGTCGTCAATAAGGGCCTGGAGCGCTTCACGCTCAGGGGCAAACCAGTAGCCGTTATAGATGATTTCCGCATAACGCGACACCAGAGAATCACGCAGGTGCATCACTTCGCGATCCATGGTGATTGATTCCACCGCGCGGTGCGCCTCTTCGAGAATGGTGCCGCCGGGGGTCTCGTACACGCCGCGGCTTTTCATCCCTACGTAGCGGTTTTCCATCAAGTCAACACGTCCGATGCCGTGCTTGTAGCCGAACTCGTTGAGTTTAGTCAAGAGCTCTGCCGGAGAGAGACGTTCGCCATTCACGGCCACCGGATCGCCCATTTCAAATTCGATGTCCACATATTCCGCCTCATCCGGCGCATCCTCAGGACGTACGCTCATCACATACATCTCTTCCGGTGCTTCGGCCATGGGATTTTCCAGGACGTCGCCTTCGAAGGAGATATGCAGCATGTTGCGGTCGCTGCTCCAGGGAAACTTCTTGCTGGTAGGAACGTGGATGTCGTGCTTGCGTGCGTACTCTTCCAGCGCTGTTCTGCTGTTCAGGTCCCATTCGCGCCAGGGGGCGATAACCTTTACTGCCGGGTCGAAGTGATAGTAGCTCAATTCAAAACGCACCTGATCGTTGCCCTTACCCGTAGCGCCGTGGGAAACCGCATCTGCTCCTTCCGCCTTCGCGATCTCCATCTGTTTCTTGGCGATCAGGGGGCGCGCAATCGAGGTGCCGAGGAAGTATCGTCCCTCGTAGATGGCATTAGCACGGAACATGGGGAAGACGAAATCGCGCACAAACTCCTCGCGCAGGTCTTCGACATAGCAGCTGCATGCGCCGGTCTTTTTTGCCTTCTCGGGGATGAAATCAAGCTCTTCCCCCTGGCCCAGATCGGCGGCAAAAGCCACTACTTCGCAGCCGTACTCCTCGATGAGCCACTTCAGAATGATGGAGGTATCGAGCCCGCCGGAATATGCCAGAACTGCCTTTTTAACGTCACCTTTGTTTGTCATTGATATTTTCTCCTTGTTTAATGCTTGAAGCCTGCAGCGGTCGCATACAGTATATGCGAGGTGCAGGGTGGGTTTTTAGATTTTAATCACCCTGGTATCAGCCATCAGATCGTGAAGTCCGCGTTTGTCGTTGCGCAGTGCTACCATCAGATATCCGATGCCGAGCACAATCCCGGAGATGAATTTACCTATGGTCTCGCGGATAAATGCCTGCCCGTAGCTCACCTGAGTGTCATCCAGGCGTACAACTTTCAGGCGCAGCGCCATCTTGCCCGGAGTCTGTCCCGAGTAACCGGTGAAGAACACATAGTAGAACACCCCGGAGAGAGTGCTGAAGAGCATGATAAGTATTTGCACCATGGGCAGAGTACTTGCGCCACTTAGCTCGGTAATAGTTCCCAGGGCAAACGCCATGCCAAACTGCAGTGCTGACGAAATCACCGAATCGAGCAGGGCTGCGGCGGCGCGGATCCAGAACCCGGCTGCAACCCCTTCAGAGGGTGCGATGCTTTCCTGTGCTTGCATTGCGGGCCGCGCTGAGTTGACACCCATTTCTGTAGCATCATCTGGCGCACTATTTTCTGCTGTTCCACCGGTTGCAAAAGGGGCTTGAGAATCTGCTACATTGCCCTCTCTGCCGGGCGTTGCCGTATCAGGGTCAAACCGGAACGAGGTGTGGCACCTGGGGCAGGTAACCTGTACCGCCTCGCCTGGTATCGCACTCCCCTCAAGATCGCGCGTGTAATTACACTGCGGACATATCAACTCCACGCCGCTTACTCCTTTGTGTTCTGCATCAGGGCCACCATGATCGCTTTTTGTACATGGAGACGGTTTTCTGCTTCGTCAAACACCACTGAGTTAGAACTCTCGATTACGTCATCGGTTATCTCCTCGCCGCGATGTGCCGGGAGGCAGTGGAGCACCAGGCTGCCCTTGTTTGCTGTGGCAAGGGTGTTGGCATTGAGCTGGAACCCAGCGAAGTCCTGGCGCCGCTTTTCCTGTTCCTCCTCCTGCCCCATGCTCGCCCACACATCGGTGTTGAGGATGTCAGCGCCGCTTGCCGCTTCGAGGGGGTCGTTGGTGTAGATAATGTTGGCGTCCTGTGCACGTGCCCATTCAACTACCCCGGCATCAGGCTCGTATCCGGCGGGGGTGGCGATCCGCAGTTCAAAACCCAATACCGTCGCAGCATTGATCCACGAATGTGCCATGTTATTTCCGTCGCCTATCCAGCAGTACGTCTGATCACGATAGGATCCTTTGTGCTCGAGCACGGTAAACATATCCGCCATCACCTGACACGGATGGTACATGTCGGTGAGGGCGTTTATCACCGGGATATCGGCGTAGTACGCGAGTTCCTCTATATCCTCCTGCGCGTAGGTGCGGATCATGATACCGTCCACATAGCGCGACAGCACGCGTGCAGTATCCTTAATGGGCTCGCCGCGCCCGATCTGGGTGTTGGAGGAGGAGAGAAACAGCGCATGTCCGCCGAGTTGGAACATTCCGGTTTCAAAGGAAATGCGTGTGCGGGTAGAGCTTTTTTCAAAGATCATGGCCAGACTTTTCCCCGCAAGCAGAGGATGGCTGATGCCACGCTTCTGCTGATTTTTGAGTTCGCGGGTGAGGGCGAGAATAGCGTCCAGGTCGGCAGCGCTCCAGTCCCGCAGGCGCAGAAAATCAGATTTCATCTAGCTAAGACTCCTTTGTATGGTCAAAAAGTGGTAATAGCTCAGCAGGTCCTGCTCGGTAACAGGGGCTGAACAGTTACTGGAAATGCGCTTCTATTTACGCGAATGTTCGGGCCTGTCGCCGGAGTAATACTTATACGGCGGGTTGTACTTGGTCTGGGTTTCGGGCTTTAACATTACCCACAAAAATGCCGCAATGACCAGCGCCAGAATGACGATGGAGCCGACAATGGCTTCTGTGGATACATTTTTCATATGCTACCCCTTACTGAATTCCGCAAAGACCTGATCCAGGACCTCCATAGCGTGTTCAATCTCCCCTTTGTTTACAATCAAAGGAGGAACGAAACGCAATACCTTACCTGCGGTGCAGTTTATCAGAAGCCCCCGTTTGAGCGCCGCTGCTACCAGGGGGGCACCCTCGATATCCAGTTGAAGTCCTAAAATGAGGCCACGTCCGCGCACTTCGCCGCACCAACAGTATCTGGCGCTGAGTTGCTCCAGGCACGTGCGCAGATAGGTGCCCATCTCCACACAGTTATCCAGCACCCTTTCATTCTGCAGAACATCCATGGTGGCCAAAGCTGCAGCAGTTACTAGCGGGTTCCCGCCGAAGGTGGAACCGTGACTGCCGGGAGTAAAGGCGGCGGCGGCTTTTTCTGTTGCCACCATGGCTCCAATGGGAGCACCACCAGCCATTGCCTTTGCCAGGGTCATGATATCTGGTGCGACATCGTCGTGCTGATAGGCGAAGAGTTTTCCGGTGCGCCCGCACCCGACCTGAACCTCGTCAAAGATCAGGAGGAGGTTGTGCTCGTCGCACATTTCGCGAACCGCCTGCAGGTACCCAGGAGGAGCGACGTTGATCCCGCCTTCACCCTGAACCGGCTCAAGCATTACTGCGCACACCTCAGGAGTTATCGCCATGCGCATCGCTTCGATATCGCCAAAGGGGATATAGCGAAATCCGGGGACCACAGGTGTGAAGCCCTTGCGCACCGCATCCTGCCCTGTGGCGCTTATGGTACCGATGGTGCGTCCGTGAAAGGAGGCGAGAGCGGTGATTACGGTGAAACGGTTATTACCGTTTTTTTCTGCACTGTGCTTACGCACCAGCTTCATCGCGGCTTCGTTTGCTTCGGCGCCGGAGTTGCAGAAAAACACGCGCTCACCAAAGCTACTGCGGCACAGCTGCTCCGCAAGTTCGATCTGGTTGGGGATATGGTAGAAGTTGGAACAGTGGATCAGAGTTTCTGCCTGTTTCTGCAGGGCCGCCACGATCCTCGGATGGCAGTGTCCCAGATTGTTTACTGCCACTCCGGCGAGAAAATCCAGGTATTTATTGCCATCCACATCCCAGAGCCAGCAGCCTTTACCCTTTGCCGCCACAATGGGGAAACGTCCGTAGGTGGTGGCAATACAGGAGTCGCCGCGCGCTATCCATTCTTGTGTATTCATGGGTTGAACCTCGCTACTGCTGTGCCTATCCCTTTGTCGGTGAATATCTCCAGCAGACATGTGTGTTCCATCCTGCCATCAATAATGTGCGCCTTGGCAACCCCCTCATTCACAGCAGCCACGCAGCAGTTTACCTTGGGGATCATGCCGCCGCTGATAGTACCATCTTCAATCAGAGCGTCCACCGCGTCAATATCAATGGTGGAAATAAGTTTTCCTTCTTTGTCGAGCACCCCCTCCACATCGGTGAGGAGCATGAGCTTTTCCGCCTTCAGAGCGCCGGCAACGCGTCCGGCAACGAGATCGGCGTTGATGTTGTAGGTCTCACCGTTAGGCCCTACGCCGATGGGGGCGATCACGGGGATAAAGCTGCTCTCCTCCAGGGCAGTGAGCACCTCGGGGTTAACCGAATCCACTTCTCCAACCATCCCCACATCCACAATCTCCGGGGTGAGGGTGTCGGGGTTGACCAGTGTCATCTCCAGTTTGTGCGCCATGATGAGATTCCCGTCTTTGCCTGAGAGCCCTACAGCGCGACCGCCGGCTCTGTTTATATTGCCGACGATCTCTTTGTTAACCTTCCCTCCCAGAACCATTTCCACTACGTTCATGGTTTCCGAGTCGGTGACGCGCATCCCCTGGACAAAGTCGGTTTTGCGCCCCATCTGCTCGAGCACTTTGCCAATCTGAGGTCCGCCACCGTGCACTACCACCGGGTTGATCCCGATAAGCTTCAGAAGAATGATATCCTTGGCAAAGCCGCGCTTGAGGTGATCCTCCACCATGGCGTTGCCGCCATACTTGATAACCACGGTTTTGCCGTAGAAGCGTTGCATGTACGGCATCGCTTCCATGAGGATATTGGCCTTGTTGATGAGTTCCTGCACGGGGCAACACTCCTATGTTGTTCTCCGGATGTCTGAATACGGAGAGTTACGTTATTAAAGAATAAAGCGCGACAGATCTTCGCTCGCGACAATCTTCTCCAGGCGCTCGCGCACCATTTCAGTATCGACTTCGATATTGGCGTCACGGATCTCTGGAGCATTAAAGGACACCTCTTCGAGAAGCTTTTCGATGATGGTGTGGAGGCGGCGTGCGCCGATGTTTTCCGTCTGTTCGTTTACCCTCGCCGCGATACGTGCTACTTCCTGAATCGCTTCGTCACTGAAGTTCAGTTTCAATCCTTCGGTTTCCATCAGGGCCTGATACTGGCTGATCAAAGCGTTGCGTGGCTCGGTCAGAATCTGGACGAAATCCGCCTCAGTCAGGCTGTCGAGCTCGACACGGATGGGGAAACGCCCCTGGAGTTCCGGGATCAGATCGGAGGGTTTCGCCACGTGGAATGCGCCTGCGGCAATAAAGAGGATGTGGTCGGTCTTTACCGGGCCGTATTTGGTATTAACCGTGCTTCCCTCCACGATGGGGAGGATATCACGTTGTACTCCCTCGCGCGAGACCTCGGGGCCCTGATTCCCACCGGGGCTCGCGACTTTGTCAATCTCATCGATAAAGATGATGCCGTTCTGTTCCGTGCGTTGGCGCGCGAGGTTGTGCACCTCATCCATGTCCACGAGTTTCTGCGCTTCCTGTTCAATGAGAACTTCGCGCGCATCTTCAACCTTGATGCGCCGACGTTTGGTCTTCTTGGGGAACAAGTTGCCGAACATATCCTTGAAATTGATCCCCATATCCTCGGCGCCGGGCGGGCTCATAACCTCCATAGTGGGCATGGTCGATTCTTCAGTTTCGAGTTCCACATAGCGCTGCTCCAACTCTCCCATGCGCAGGAGGCGCTTCATTTTGTCGCGCGTTGAACTTTGGGCATCCTCCGTATCACTGGGCATATCTGAGCTGCCGGGCAGGAGCAGGTCGAGGAGTTTTTCTTCCGCCTGATCCTCCGCTACGAGGCGTTTTTTCTCCGTCTCTTCCGCCTTGACCATGATGATGGCCAACTCCACCAGATCGCGTACCATGCTCTCTACATCGCGTCCGACATAGCCTACTTCGGTGAATTTGCTCGCTTCTACCTTGATGAACGGAGCCTGAGCGAGTTTGGCCAGACGCCGTGCAATCTCGGTCTTCCCCACCCCGGTGGGGCCGATCATGATGATGTTTTTCGGCGAGATCTCATCGCGCAGATCATCCGTGACCTGCTGGCGACGCCAGCGATTGCGCAGCGCGACGGCTACAGCGCGCTTGGCACCGTTCTGTCCGATGATATAGCGATCCAGTTCAGAAACAATTTCTCTTGGGGTCAGGTTGTCCATCACAGGGTTTCCATACTTATGTGTTCATTGGTGTAGATGCAGGTCTCTGCCGCGATCTTCATGGCTTCCGATGCAATATCCGCCGGACTCATGTCGGTATTGCGCAATAGCGCGCGCGCTGCCGCCTGGGCATAGGCGCCACCGGAGCCGATAGCGGCCACGCCGTCATCGGGTTCAATCACATCGCCGACGCCGGAGATAACCAGGGTCTTGTCCTTGTCCGCTACGAGCAGCAGAGCTTCCAGTTTGCGCAACACCCGATCACTGCGCCACTCCTTTGCGAGTGATACCGCCGCACGCGCTAACTGTCCCTGAAATTCCTGCAGTTTGGTTTCAAACTTTTCAAACAAGGTGAATGCGTCCGCCGTACTTCCGGCAAAACCGCCGATAATGGTGTCATTGTGCATGCGGCGCAGTTTGCACGCTCCGTGCTTCATCACTGTGTGGCCCAGGGTTACCTGGCCATCACCGGCGATGGCAACACCCTGTGTGGAGCGCACCGCGAGTATGGTTGTACCTTTAAACATGTTATATCCTGTTGAGCATTTGTGTTGGTTCTATCACGTCATCCTGGCCTTGATTCAGGATCTCTGTGCAGAAGAGATTGCGGGTCGAGTCCGCAATGACGCCAGAGAGAATAATCTGCAAGGGCGAACGGCGTTCGCCCCCTAAATGGCGTTAACGATAGAGCGCGTTAGTATCCTACAGCGCCTGTTCTATCACTTCGGGCGCCTTCTCCAGCATAGTGTCTATGCTGTTTACATCAGTACCGCCAGCCTGGGCCAGATCCGGGCGCCCCCCTCCGCGTCCGCCGACCATTTCAGCCAGAGGCTTGATGATATCTCCGGCCTTGGTGCGCCCGTGCAGATCTTTGCTTACCGCAACCAGGAGAGCTACCTTGTCCGCATTGGCACTTGCGAGCACAATGATACCGGATGGGAGTTTGTCACGCAGTTTGTCGCACTGTTCCCGAAGCTTTTTACTATCGAGACCATCCAGGCGCGCAATAAGCAGATCCACATCATCTACTTTGGTAATGTTTTGTGCCATCTCTGCAGCGCGATCCGCTTCGAGGCGATCCTGCAGGGTTTCGATTTCGCGCTCCAACTCTTTTTGTTGCTCCACCATCTTTTCAATGCGCTGTTGCAGACGCTGGGGGTCAGTTTTCACCATAGCTGCGACATTGTCTACCAATTGCTGGCGTCGATGCACTTCATCAAGTGCTTTTTCTCCGGTAACAGCTTCAATGCGGCGCACTCCGGCAGCAATGCCGGATTCTTGAACAATTTTGAATAACCCGATATCCCCACTGGCGGAGGCATGGGTGCCACCACACAGTTCCATACTTATGTCACCCATCTGCACCACGCGCACCTTGTCGGCATATTTCTCCCCGAAGAGCGCTTTTGCTCCGGCAGCAACCGCCTCCTCGGTTTCCATCACTTTAGTGATTACTCCGCGATTAGAGCGAATGCAGCGGTTTACTTCATCCTCAATCTCTTTGATTTCATCTTTGCTCAGAGCCGAAAAGTGAGTGAAGTCGAAGCGCAGGCGCTCTGGCGTTACCAGTGAACCTGCCTGCTGCACATGGTCACCCAGAATCCGTCCCAGAACCGCCTGCAGGATATGAGTGGCGCTATGATTCAGACATACAGCCTGGCGTGCGGCGACATTAATGCTGAGTTCCACGTTGTCGCCTATATTGATGCTGCCGTTCTCGATTACACCTATGTGTGAGATCAGTTCGGGCAGAACGCGCACCGCATTTTCCACATTGGCGCTGGCGCTCTCGGTTTTCATTTTCCCGCTGTCGCCGCTCTGTCCCCCGGATTCACCGTAGAACGGCGTGATGGAGGTAAATATCTCCACCTTGTCTCCGACGCTAGCGCTATCAACGCGTTCCCCGTCTTTCAGGATGGCGACCACGCTGGCATAATCTTCGGTCTTGTCATAGCCGCTGAACTCGGTGACAAGGCCCTCTTCGGCAAGGTGTTTGTAGATGGTTGCAATGCCCTCTTCGCCGGAACCCTTCCAGTGTTCGCGTGCCTGGCGGCGTTGCTCTTCCATGCAGCGCTCAAAGCCTGCTTCATCCACGCTGTAGCCGTCCTTCTCCACAATATCTGCGGTGAGGTCGACGGGAAATCCGAAGGTGTCATAGAGTTTGAATACTACATCTCCGGGAATTTCAGTGGCACCCTGCTGCTTGAGTTTTGTCACTTCATCGGTAAGAATGCGCAGGCCGTTACCCAGGGTCTTGATGAAACGTTCTTCTTCATTGGTGATTACCTTGGCGACAAAGGCCTTGCGCTTTGCTTCTTCCGGGTATGCCTGTGCCATACTGTCGAGGACGAAACCGGCAGTTTTATACAGTACAGGTTCTTCAAAGCCGAGCATTTTTGCGTGGCGCATGGCGCGGCGCATGATGCGACGTAATACGTATCCGCGTCCTTCATTGGAAGGAAGGACGCCATCGGCGATGAGAAATGCCGCAGCGCGGCTATGATCCGCCATGACGCGCATGGCCACATCGCTCTCTTCATCGTTACCATAGGTGCGCGACGCCAACTCCGCGATATAGTCAAGGATACGTCTGATCCCATCGGTATCGTAGTTGGAACTTACCCCTTGAAGTACTGCGGTGATGCGCTCGAGACCCATTCCCGTATCCACTGAAGGTTTCGGCAACGGGGTGAGAGTGCCGTCTTTACTGCGGTCGAACTGCATGAATACATTATTCCAGATCTCCATGTAGCGGTCACAGTCACAACCCACCGCGCATTCGGGTGTGCCGCAGCCTACACCAGGGCCGTTGTCCCAGAAGATTTCGCTGCACGGCCCGCAGGGGCCGGTGTCCCCCATGGACCAGAAGTTGTCCGCTTCATCAAAGCGAAAGATGCGCTCGCGTGGTACTCCCTCCTGGGTGTGCCAGATCTCCGCAGCTTCATCGTCATCTTTAAACACGGTGACGTACAGATGTTCCGTATCGAGTCCGAGATCTTCTGTGAGGAATTTCCACGCCAGGGCAATGGCCTCTTTTTTGAAATAGTCACCGAAGGAGAAATTCCCCAGCATCTCAAAGAAGGTGTGGTGGCGTGCGGTACGCCCCACATTTTCCAGGTCATTGTGCTTGCCCCCGGCGCGCACACATTTCTGCGATGAGGCAGCGCGGACGTAGGAGCGTTTTTCGTTGCCCAGAAAACAGTCCTTGAATTGGTTCATCCCTGCGTTGGTGAACAACAGGGTCGGGTCGTTGTGGGGAATAAGGGAGGATGATGCCACGATCTGGTGGCCGTGCTCTTCGAAATAGCGCAGAAAGCGCGCGCGGATATCATTCGTGGTCAGCATGGAGATCTCTCAACCTTTCGTGTATGTGTTCAAGTATTGTATTCAAGCTAAAGCCGCGGCGCTGCAGGTATCCGATTACCCGACGCCTCTGGCGTGGATCTTGTAAATCTATCTTACGCATATTAAAACGGCGCGCAAACACCTCCGCAAGGATTTCGCGTTCATCGTATTCGCACATGCAGTCTTCGATGGCGTCTTCGATATCCCGGGTTTCAAACCCCTCTCTATATAGCTGTTGATGTATGCGCGGTCCGACCTTGCCGTCGCGCATCAAAGCTCTAGTGCGTTCATGCGCAGTACGAGGGTCATTTATGTAGTTCAGTTCGCGACAGCGCGCAAGAGCTGCGTTGATCTGCTCTTGCGGGTACTCTTTTTTGCTCAGGCGGCGACGTAGATCAGCAGCACTACGGGCGCGTATGGTGAGCAGGCGCAGAGCATGCGCATATGCGCCACGTTCTGTGTCCATCTAAGGTGTTTCGGTGTCGGGCTCAGCATCCTTGTTGAACTGATCCCAGGTGAGATCAGAGGTGGATGAAATTCCCGAGTACTTGAGTTTGAAGTCATCCGGGTTACTGCTCTGGCGTAGAGCTTCATCGTAGGTGATCAACTCGTTGTTGAGCAGTTTCATCAGCGATTGATCAAAGGTCTGCATGCCGTAGGTTTCATACCCGTTCTGAATGGTGTCGCGCAAGAGTTTGGTTTTTTCCTTGTCGTCAATCAACTCACGCACCCGTGCAGAGGATACCATAACCTCTACAGCCGGAACCCGTCCCTTGCCGTCTGCGCACGGAACCAGGCGTTGGGATACCACTCCTTTGAGAATCGCTGAGAGCTGCAGACGCACCTGACGCTGCTGGTAGGGTGGGAACACCCCCACAATACGGTTAACTGTTTCCTGCGCATCCACCGTGTGCAGGGTGGATAGTACCAGATGTCCGGTTTCTGCGGCGGTCAGAGCGGTGTCGATGGTTTCGTAGTCGCGCATTTCACCTACGAGGATCACGTCAGGGTCCTGGCGCAGAGAGGACTTGAGCGCCCCCGCAAAGCTCTGAGTGTCCACCCCAAGTTCGCGCTGGTTGATAATGCTTTTTTTGTCCCGATGCAAAAACTCGATAGGGTCTTCAATGGTGATGATATGCTCGGTGCGGTTCGAGTTGATGGAATCGATCATACTCGCCAGGGTGGTGGATTTGCCTGACCCCGTAGTTCCGGTTACGAGTACCAACCCGCGTTGATTCTGGGTTATTTTCTTGATCACCGGAGGTAGATTCAGCTCCTCCAGGGTGGAGACGTTATACGGAATCGTACGCAATACCGCAGAGATGGAACCGCGTTGTGTGAACATATTCACCCTGAAGCGCCCCAGTCCCTGGACCCCATACGCCAGATCCAGCTCGTGATTCTTCTCAAACTCTTCGCGTTGCCGGTCGCTGAGCATGGCATAGGTCATCTTACGGATGTTTTCCGGTGTCAGACGTGGAACATTAGGCAGGGGCCGTAACCCGCCATCAATACGGTAGACCGGGGGAAGCCCGGCTTTGATATGGACGTCCGACGCCTTGGCTTTTATTGCCATGGCCAGAATCTCGTTGAGTTCCATAGCCTACTCCGTTTCGGATTGTTGTGCTTCCGGCTGTACCTGCGAGAGGCCGTAGAGTTCGAGAACCTGCTGCTCAATGTTGTGTGCCAGCTCCGGGTGTTCTTTCAAATATACCTTGGCATTTTCGCGCCCCTGGCCGATCCGTTCGCCATTGCAGGAAAACCACGCGCCGCTTTTATCCACAATATCGTTGGCAACACCAAGGTCTATGAGTTCGCCGACCTTGGAGATCCCCTCGCCGTACATGATATCGAATTCCGCTTCTTTGAACGGGGGTGCGGTCTTGTTTTTTACTACCTTCACGCGGGTGCGGCCGCCGATAATATCCTGTCCCTGCTTGAGGGTGGCGATTTTGCGGATATCCATGCGCACGGAAGAGTAAAACTTCAGGGCATTGCCGCCGGTGGTGGTCTCGGGATTACCGAACATTACGCCGATTTTCATGCGGATCTGGTTGATAAAGATCACGCTGCAGTTGGATTTACTGATGGTGGCGGTGAGCTTGCGCAGGGCCTGGGACATCAGACGTGCCTGCAGCCCCATATGGGAATCGCCCATCTCCCCCTCAATTTCGGCGCGTGGCACCAGCGCGGCAACGGAGTCGACTACCAGCACATCGATGGCGCCACTGCGCACCAGCACCTCTACAATTTCAAGGGCCTGTTCCCCGGTGTCCGGCTGGGATACGAGCAGGTCATCGGCATGTACTCCGAGTTTGCGAGCGTAGTGGATATCCAGAGCGTGTTCGGCATCGACAAAGGCAGCAATCCCACCTTTTTTCTGCGCTTCCGCCACAATGTGCAATGCCAGGGTGGTTTTGCCCGAGGATTCGGGGCCGTAGAGTTCGAGCACGCGCCCGCGGGGAATCCCTCCGATACCCAGAGCGATGTCAAGCCCGAGGGAGCCGGTGGGAATGGTGGCGATATCGCGCATCACATTGTCGCCCCCAAGGCGCATGATACTTCCTTTGCCGAACTGCTTTTCAATCTGGCCCATAGCCAGGTCGATGGCCTGATCTCTGTTGTCTGTTGCCATGGTGGGGAATACTCCTGTCGTGAATATGGTTAAGCGATAAACATTTTGAATTATTTATACGTAGAATTTCAACCGATAGCACAGCAATGTAGCGCTTTTCAAGCACTACTTGGGGCTTGCCCCCGTTGTATGCCTGAATGAAAGGTGCTTAGCTGTCTTGCTTGTTTCGGTGCGCCAATGCTACACGCCGAATCCAGTCGAGGGCAGTGTATGCAGTGCGCTCGCGCACAGTGGCGCGATCTCCAGCAAATGTGAAGTGCTTAACCTCTGTCCCCTGTGCACTTGTAAGCGCTATAAAAACCGTACCCACGGGTTTTTCCGCACTGCCGCCGTCGGGGCCGGCAATGCCTGTAACCGCCAGGGCGATATCGGCATTTGAGCGTTGCCTTACCCCCTCAACCATGGCTACGGCACATTCTCGGCTCACCGCCCCATGCTGCATCAACAACTGAACCGGAACTCCGAGCATATCATGTTTTGCCGAATTGGCATATGTTACCGCACTGCGTTCCAGAAATGCCGAACTCCCGGCCTGATCGGTGAGAAGTTTGGCGATGAGCCCTCCGGTGCAGGACTCCGCGAGGGCGAGACGAAGTTCGGTCTCGCACAGGACGGTGGCGGTACTTTCAGGCAAAGCGCTGTCACCCACAGCCGTTAGCGCCGCTCCGAGTTCTGCACGGATGATCTCCACGCTCGCTGCCAGAGTATCCTCGTTACCCTGTAATGTTTCAACTTTTACCACGACCTGTGGCCCATTCAGGCGGTAGCGTAACTGGGTGTCGTGTTTGAAATTCAGACCCTGCAGGCGCCGTTCCAGTTCCGCCTCCGGGATGCCGAAGGTGTACAGGGTTGCGCTGAGTGGCAGCTCCTGAGGCGGGACGCTGGCTTGAAGCAGAGGCAGAACCTGACGCGAAAACATGGCCTGCATCTCCTGCGGTACACCGGGGAGGAAGAACGCAGGGCAAGCGTTGTGCCGCAGATAGAATCCGGGCGCAGTGCCACAGATGTTTTCCAGTGGCTGGGCTTTCTGTGGCAGCAACGCCTGCTTTTCATTTCCCGGCGGGCATGGTTTGCCGCTGCGGCGGAAAAAGTTACGCACCATAGCCAGCGCATCGTCATTGAGCACCAGGCGCAATCGGAACGCCTGGGCGACGGCACGTGCGGTAATATCGTCCCCGGTCGGCCCCAGCCCCCCGCTGGCGATGATGGCGTATCCTGCATCGATATAGTACTCAATGGTGGCGCGAATCCTGGCGCTGTCATCGCCTACGGTAATGGATTCGGCCAGGGTGTAGCCGGACTGTTGCAGCGCGCGTCCAAGCCACTGTTTGTTGGTGTCGGCTATGTCACCATTGAGCAGTTCATTTCCGATACTGATACATACGATATCCATGGTGTTATTCCTCAAACTTCAGGGGTGATCCTGCTCAGGGGACAAAGTACAGGCAAAGGCGCAGAACTATGCCTGCATATACGCCGGCCACTATGTCATCGAGCACCACGCCAAATCCATTTTTTATCCGGGTGTCAAACCAATTGGCCGGAAAAACTTTAAAAATATCAAAAAAGCGAAACAGCACAAAGGCGAGAAAGGCTGTGCCCCAACTGAAAGAGAGGAATAGCACTGCAGTGAGATAGCCAATCAGTTCATCGATTACGATACGGCCGTCATCCACCACTCCGAAGTAGCGTCCCGCATAGGTGGAACTCCAGAACGCAAGTGTCAGCACTCCCGTCCAGATCAGCACAGCACCCCAGCTTGGGCATGAGGCGATTAGATAAAACATCGGAATTCCGGCCAGAGTTCCGAACGTTCCCGGAGCTTTGCGGCTGTAACCGAGTCCCAGATTGGTTGCGAGTAAGAGCATAATGCGATGAAACATGACGATCCTGTGGCTAGAGGGTTAGGAGGGGGAGGCAGGAAGCTAAAAAGGGAAATATGTCTGCGCCAATTGCTGCGCGATCAGGGTCTGTTGCTCCTCAGCGCCCACCAGCTCCGCATGAACCAGATATGGTTCGGCCAACTGCATCCCTTCGGCTGAGCGCCGGGGGTAAGCGATGTTGGAAGAGAAGTTTGCCATTACATCGATACCCCCTTCTGGATCAGGGGTGAGGCGCAGTTGCAGCATCAGCTTCAGAGCCCGGCTCCGATCCACATGCAGCGTTGCCCGCTGTGCCTGCACATTATCACAGTAGAACGCTGCTGCCAGTTCTCCACCCAGGATCACATCCTCCTCCAGCCTGCTGGATTTGATCAGAGATGGTAGTGATTCCACCTGCCAGGGGCGCGTGGGTGAGCAGCGTTCGATCTGGAGGCGGGGGCGGAGTTTGTGGATAAAAGAGGATTCCCATAGCTGATGCAATCCGGGATGATCGAGCACTTCACGTCGTTGTGTCTGCGTCGCACTCATAATTTTTTTGCGTTGTAGATCCTTGAGTACCGGGCCGACACTGCCGAGAGCAACCCCTGCTTCTGCGGCAATTTCTCGATATGTGCCCTGTGCCAGCGCGGGATTTTTAACTAGCTGGTAGAGTACCCGCAATCCCGCACTCTGCACACAGCGATTAGGCAATGGTGCAGCCTTGGCGGGCTTGTTGCCGCTACGGCTGAAGTAGAGGGGGGGAGCATGGAGAAAGCCGTTTCCCGCAGCGTCAAAAAACTGTATCTGCGCCTGGGACAGGCGGTTGGCGAGCGGTTGAGAAACATAGTCCGCCAGGAGGAGAGGTCGGTGCTCCTGCAGCGCCTGGAGTTGGAATGTCAGCAGACGGGCCTGTTTGCGATCAATACGCCATGCGGTACAGATGGGGTGCGTGGTAGAACCCCAGGAGCCGCTCAAGTGCAGAGTGCCACTGAATGGAGGCCCGGTGTCGCATACGTGTTGCGCGCGCATATCCTCAAGGGCATTGAGGGTCTGCACCACAGAGTGGATTAATTTCATTTCGCGCGCCGGATAGTCAGACATCAGTAGTTCGCCAGGGCATGTTGTTCATGGTAAAGGGATTCTTTAAATCCCGACTTTACTATAAAATCCGCAATTTTGTGAATGTAAAATGCTGTTGGTGCTGTGTTGAGAAGGTTCAGGCCGCTGTGCTCGGAACCGGGATAGCTAAAAGGGTGGAGCAGGGCAAAGGCAGAGCAGGGCGAATAAAAAAGGCAGGAGCCCGTTAAGGGATCCTGCCTTTTAAACTTGAAAGCCTTAAGTGACTTAGGCTTCCTCGATGGCACCTACGGGGCAGGTGTCAACGCAAGCACCACAATCAGTGCAAGTGTCGGCATCGATTACGTACTTGTCATCGCCCTCAGAGATAGCATCTACGGGGCAGGAATCCACACATGCACCGCAGCTGGTGCAATCGTCATTAATTACGTGAGCCATTGTTGTTCCTCCTTGTTTAGGGTTTCTATCAGGAGCCTGCTTAGACCCCCTTATTTATTAGTTAGGCATCAATATACATGGTTTGTTTGCCATGTCTAGGAAAAAAACCAGTCCTAATCCGGAGTGTTTTGCTCTGTATTCAGCCCTGATCTGGTGCAGGATTACGCCACCGCTGTTGCTATCTGGTACGCTACACTTGCAAGGCCGAAGGCCAGGGAGGTGTTGAATATCAGGGCAAACATTGCCCAACCCCAACTGGACTCACGAGCCATCACTACAATAGTGACAAAACAGGGTGCATAGAGGAGTACAAAAATGATGGCACTTATGGCGGTGGCGCGGTTCCAGTCTTCATCGTTCTGCATCCGGCTCATGAGGTCGCCACTCTCTTCAGCATCGGTCTCCCCCAGCGAGTATGCGGTGCCCAGGGTTGATACGATAACCTCTTTCGCTGCCACTCCGCCAATCAGGGCGATATTGGTACGCCAGTTGAATCCCGCCCACGATGACAGCGGCTCGAGCATCTGCCCCAGTCGTCCGGCAAAAGAGTTTTTCAGGGTTGCGAGGCTGTGTTCGCGCTCTATTTCTTTAAGGTTTATCTGCAGCTGTTCCTGCCGGGCCTGGTTGGTCGTGGTTTCCAGTTGCTGCTCTACTGTTACCTGCTGCGTGATGAATTTTTCCTCATCTTTCTGATCCAGCCCCGGGAAGGTCATTGCAGCCCATAGGAGGATGGAGATTGCCAGCACTACGGTACCCGCCTTCTTGATATATTCCCAGGTGCGTTCCCACATGTGGATCAGAACCCCCTGCATGGTGGGAAGGCGGTAGGGGGGGAGTTCCATGACAAACGGAGTTGATTCCCCCCGGATAACGGTGGAACGCAGCACACGAGCTACAATGAGAGCCATGGCCCAGGCTCCCAGGGTGATGCTGAACATTACTGCGGCGCGGTGTTCGGAGAAAAATGCGCCGATCAGAAGAAGAAACACGGGTATTTTGGCACCACATGGCATGAACGGGGCGGTGATTATGGTGGCGAGTTTCTCTTTGGGGCTGCGCAGGGTGCGTGCTGCCATTACCCCGGGTACGGCACAGCCACCGGCGATCCCGCCGGAGATGATAAACGGCATTACAGAGCTGCCGTGGAGGCCGAAGCTGCGGAATACCTTGTCGAGCATATACGCCATACGCGCCATATAGCCCGAATCCTCGAGAAACGCGATGATGATGAACATGATCATGATCAGAGGGACAAAGCCCAGCACCCCCCCCACGCCGTCAATAATACCTGAGACAACAAGGGATTGAATGATCCCTTCGGGAAGAATCGCACTTGCGCCATCCGCGAGCAGAGCGAAGAAATTATGTGTTAACTCCATGGGGTATTCCCCCAGGGTGAAAGTGATGTGAAACATCGCATAGAGTAGCGCCAACATCAATGCGGGTCCCGCCACCTTGTGGGTCAGAACCTGGTCGATCTTATCCGTCAGATCCAGACGTGCGGACTGCGGTTGGGTGGCGATCACACTCTTCTTCAATAGCGCATGGATGAAACCATAGCGATAGTCGGCAATAATCGCTTCGGGGAAAGTGTTCAGGGTCTTTATACAGTGCTCGCGCAGGATCTGAACCTCAGCTTCCATCTGTTCTGAAAGCTCCGGGGCGATGGTGTGGCCCTGTTCAATGATGCTGTCATCCCCTTCAATATACTTGAGTGCCACCCAGCGTGCCGGATACTTCTCTTGCAGGACCTCCGCCTCAGTAATCATAGCGCTCAGGTGTTCGAGTACAGGATCCACATCTGGGCCATAGGAGATCTCCAGCGGATGCCATTCGCCATTGCGCTGCTGTGCGTATTCAACTGCAGTGCGCAGTAGTTCCTCCTTGCCCGCACCTGTACGTGCCACCGTACCCACTGCCGGACACCCCAGATCCTTGCTTAACTGTTTGACGTTGATCTGTATCCCCTTGCTGCGTACATCATCCATCATATTGAGCGCCAGCATTACCGGAACTCCCAGTTCAAGAAACTGCATGGTGAGGTACAGATGACGTTCAAGCTTGGTGGCATCCACTACATTCACAACCAGGCCGGGGCGTTCGTCCACCAGAACCTGGCGTGCCACCAATTCCTCCTGGGTGTAGGCGGTGAGGGAGTAACATCCGGGAAGATCAACAATGTCGATCTTGGAATCCTCCAGGGTGGTGGTTCCCTCTTTGCGATCTACGGTGATGCCGGGGTAGTTGCCAACATGTTGGTGCGAGCCGGTTATGGCGTTAAACAAGGTGGTTTTGCCGGCGTTGGGATTCCCGGCAAAGGCCAGATAGTGTTTGTTCATGGGGTGGGCTCCAGCTTTTCTACAGTGATGTGGTCGGCTTCATTGTTGCGCAGGGTCAGGGTGAAGCCACGCAGGCGTAGCGCTACCGGATCTTTCAGAGGTGCGCGGCCTACAATCTCAATCTCAGTGCCGGTGACCAGGCCCATATCGCGGATGCGCCGACCCAGTTCGCCATCGGCGCTGATACTGGTGATGCGGGCTTTATCGTGCAGTTGTAAGTCTCGGATGGAACAATGCATATCAATACCTTTCGTTGATTATGATAATGGATTTCATTTTAGGCATATATTTTGTGTCGTCAAGTGTTTTGTGTGCGAATCCAAACTATATTTCATCTACACGCAATACCCTCGCAGAATGTAATCTTTGAGTTTATACCAGAGGTGGCAATTGATGTAGAGTGCATATAAGAAGGAGATGAAAAACCGATATATTATGCTACTTTTTACTTGCGTAGCAAATCGTAAAATGTTCTGCGCCCAAAGGATGATATAGCCTTACTTTGGGCGCAAAGTTTTGTCAACTCAGTGAGGATGAATATATGCAGAATTCACAAGGTCGAGTGGTGTTACTTCCCGGACTTGCAGCGGATGAACGCATGTTTGACTGTGTTCGCACAGAGGTGGAACAGCGGTGCATGCCTCTATCCTCCAGACTTGTAACTCCACGTCTGCTTGTACCGGAAGCGCGCGAAGATATGTCTAGTTACGCATATCGTACCGCGCAAGAGCTCAAAATCCGGGAAGGAGATATTGTGGGCGGTTGCTCCTTCGGGAGTATGGTTGCAAGCTCCATAGCTGCGCAGATTCCGTTTAGAGGTTTGATTTTGTTGAGCGGAGCGTTGGATAGTACTGCACTAGTCCATTCCGGGCGTATCCTTAACCGAGTTGCTCCGCTTGTTCCGTTTGCATGGTTGCAGCGTGTACTATTAAGCGACTGGTTTCTGCGCAGCATCTTTGGCGAGGCAGATCCGGAAGATATCGAACTGGGGCGCACGATGTTGCTAGATACCCCGGAACCCACCCTGCGCCGAGGCGGCCTGATGGCAGCGACATGCAGATTGGAAGCGGATATTAAGGTTCCGGTGTTTGCTCTCCACGGTCAGGAGGATAAAGTGATAACCCCGCCAACGTTGGAGAACTGCACCATTTTACCTGATGCAGGCCATGGCATGGTGGTATCCCATCCACAGCAGGTAGGGGAATTTTTATGTGATACCGTTGGGAAGATAGATCAGATCCATCTTCCAGAGTAGGGAGATTTGCAAATTGCAATGGTTTTTACCGTGTGCGGCAGTTGGAAAAGAAAAAGCCCCGCAGAACTTCTGCGGGGCTTTTTCGATAGTGCGGAACTAAGAAGAGAACTTCTTAGAACTTGTAGCCGATGGCAACATGACCTGTGAACATGTCTCCATCTTCATCACCGTATACATACTTTTCGTCGGATTCGAAGATGTCGTAAGTGCCCTGTACTGTAGTGTAGAAGGCGTCGGTGAAGTTGTAGGTTCCACCGAGGGTGATGGAGTACTGCTCGTAGGAGAGGTCAGAGTACTCGTCAATGTTGTTGTTCTGATCCCATGTATCGTAATTGACAGCTGCGTATGGGCCAGGAGCCCCCCCAGACTCTGATAAAAGCGTGTCTGGATTGTTCTCTACATAAACACCCATTCTTTCGCCAAAGTTCCAATCCCAGCTATCGTCAGCAAGATTGTAGGTGATGGCTCCATTAAGCTTAAGTTTTTCAGTTGCCTGATAATCAGCACTTAGAGAAAGGGTGTGAACAGCTGATTCGTACTCGGCGATGCTACATACCGACCCAAACTGGGCCGAAGATACATCGTTCGCTCAGCCATGGTACCAGCCAACGCAGGCACGATTCTCTGCATCCTGGTTGCTGAAATTGTACGCCATGGTCAAATTGAGTTTGTTGCTGGGAGCATACCATAAGGTAACGCCGGGCACGATGGTCATGCGTTCGTATTTAACCGTATCGTTTTCTTCATAGCGCATGCGCGCATAGAAGGTTGCGGCCATATTGGATGAAGGCGCCCAGGTAGTGCTGAATTTTGCTTCATGCACATCTTCTGGCATGCTGGTGGACTCGAGCTCACGGTTCGGGTAAACATCGGTCCAGTAAAGGGTTTTGTTGCTGGCATCTCCAAGAAAATCATTTTGGAATTGCCAAGTGTCTAAGTACATTAGACCGCCGCCACCATCGGTACCTGAGACCTGAGCAATACCGACATGTGCCCCAGAGAAAGGCTCGTCAATGTCCTGATATTCATAGCTGATGCGCCCGGACAGAGTTTTGTTGATCCGGCTCTTAAGAGCAGCCTTGAAGGTATGTGTTTCTGTTTCCCCAAGGAACTCCTCTTCGCGGTCTACTTCCTCATACTCATAACCAAGACGCAACGTAGTTGCCATGGCGAGACGATAAACCAGATCTGCGCCGAATTCAGTTACTTCACGAGCTTCTGCTGAATGGTAGGCTTCTACGGCATCTCCAGGGTACAGAGATCCTTCACGCGCCGCAAATTCCAAGTGGTTTTCTTCCACTTCGATTTCGAAGACCTTGCCCCGCAGTGACAGGCTCACATTCTTGCCGAACTTGGTGGCGATTTTGCCCGCAAATGACTCATACTCGCTTTCCAGGTTATTTCCGTCCAACAGCACGTATCCATCCTGCACTGCAGCTGACTTTGTGCTTTCGATGTCAGACTTAACATAGCTCGCTGTCAGGCTGGTATTTCTTGGCAGATCTACACGTGCCTTCAGCAGGTGGGAATCTTTTTCTGAATCAGGAGTTTTAGCAAAATCAAGCACGTTGTTGCTGCTAATGCCATCAATAGACGGGTAAAGCATCTGCGCCGGAGCAGAACCGTTGCCCATTTCATCATAGAAACGGGTTGGGGCACTGGCGTCTTCATCGAAATTGCGAGTTAGGTACTCGTAGTCCACAGTGAGGATGCCAAACTTTCCTGTAGCTCCTACAGTAAATTCTTCGGTGCGTTCATCAATCTCTTTGCCCGTGGCAGATATGTGACATCCATCACATTTGGACAGCCCGATAGCCTGCTCCATCCCCTCGCGGGTTTCGATGCGCGCTCCGGCTTTGAAAGTGATGTTGGAAAGCTGCGGGATTACCAACTCAGCTTCGTTTTTCCACTCGCGCCGGGTGACAATGTAGTCGTTGTCAACTTCCTGATTCCAGGCTTCCTCGGCTTCTGCTGCGGTCTTATCCAGTTTTGCACCACCAATGGCTGTTCCATTTGGATATTGGGAGAATATCCAGTCCGTGGTAACACTGGGCTGACCGCCACCGATGTCACTGCGCCCGGTAGCTCCCATCTGGCTCAGCGTCTCATGGTCCTTGCGGTGCTCGAGTACATTGAGAGAGCTTTCGAGTCGGAACACACGCCCGGCATCGATGCCGATTTCATGTACCTGATCGCGCGGTCCCATGGTTTCACTCTTGGCTTCCAGCAGAAAACCGCCGTTCTTAAATTCCAGATCCAATTTCGGTGCCAGGGCAACACCATCATCGTTGCGCACCGAGGTGTACTCATTTACACGTGCTGCATTGTCGTCAATGCTGACGCTACTCATGCCAAGTTCCCAAGAACCGCTGACATGGGCAGCATCTTCTGAAGCCATAACGGTGGTAGCAGTCATGAACGTCAGAATGGACAACAGTGCAAGCAGCCATAATTGGCTATGCTTCATAACAATTGCCTCCTTCTAAATTAACGGGTCAAGCCGTGGCCGCTCATCGGCTGGGACGGATAATCACTGCCGTGAACCACCTTGTGGCAAGTAGTACACTTGGTTCCAAACGAGGTCTGGAATCCTTCACTGCCGTGAACATTCACTGCATCTGCAGATCCATTTAATTCCTCAAAGGATGCCGCATTGGGTCCTTCGTAGTCGGATTCACGCAGAATGTGGAAATGGCCTTCATGGCACTGCAGACACAGGAACGGCTCGTTCTGCGCGAGCAGGTTGTTGGCTACACTACCGTGGGGATCGTGGCAGATGGTGCAGTCGTCTTCAACCGGGGCATGCCCGAATACGAACGGACCCTGGTAGCGGGTGTGGCAGTTGAGGCACAGGTCGTTGGTGCGCTCATGGGTGTTAAGGCTTTCGCCGGTGGCACCGTGGACGTTGTGGCAGCTGGAGCAGTTCATCTTGCCTTCTTCAATCGGGTGCGTTGAAGGGAAGTGGCTCTTGGCCTGTTCTTCCTGATGGCAGGTGTAGCACAGCTCCGGATCTTCAGCCTTGAGGCTGAATTTGCCTTCGCCATCATGCACGTTGTGACAGTCGACACAGCCAACGTCGCTCAGGGCGTGCTCACTGTGAACATAGTCCATCAGGTCGCCATCGCTGTGGCACTTGACACAGATCGCGGAGGACTGGTCTGAAGTGAGCTCGGCAGGACGGATGATGTACTCCGCATCGCCGTAGTTTTCCACGTGCTGGCTCCCGGGGCCGTGGCAAGCCTCGCAACCCTGCTCTGCGCCCATCATTTCCCAATCGGCCAGGCGTCCGTGAATGGTGTCGGCGAAACCTTCTTCGCCAGTAGATGCAGCAAACATCTCGCCGGCCATGCCGTCATGGCAACCATAGCAGGAATCTGCACCCACATAAGTCGCCCCCTCGATGACCGGCATTGTCAGCACCTTCTCCCTGATGGTTCCTGTGGCGCACGCGCCCAGGATCAGCAGCAGGGGAAGAGCCTTCACCAGCCATGAGGCCTTGGTGTTGAACTTCCTTCGCATGTTCTCTCCTTTCGTTCTTCCTACAACAAGAGTAAATGTTCTCAACCCAAAAAACAGAAGCAGGATGCAGTTGCGCGCACCGCACTTCCCTTTCCCAGATCAAGAATTCCAGTTGCTGGCACTGTGCCGAGTGTGCAAAAACACAGGCGCAATACAGCATTCTCACCTTTGATACGATGTGTACAATACTTGCGCCGAATGCTAGAGTAAAACGAATCTTTCTTATGTGTGCATAAGTAACTCTTATGGTATTGCATAGATATATTCGGGATAACCTATAGGAAGGTTGCATATGGAAACACAGTATCTTAGTACTCTGATAATGGCCGCAGAGCAGGGGAGTTTCTCCAGGGCAGCGGAAAAGCTTCATCTGACCCAGTCGGCGGTATCGCAGCGGATAAAAAACATGGAGGCGTGCTGCGGAGTGCAGCTGCTGGATCGCTCCGGACCGGTGCTCAAACCAACATCTGCGGGGCAGCATGTGTTGGAGGTGGCGCGTCAGATGGTGGAGTTGGAGCATACCATGCTCTCAGGACTTGCGAAGCTCGCGCAGCGCCAGAACCTATCTATAAGTTGCACCATGGCGACCGGGGTGGCGCACATGCCGGATTTGCTCGAGGGGTTTTCCCGCCTTCATCCGGATGTGGAGGATCTGCGTTTTTTATTTAACACCCCGCAGGAAGCACTGGACGGGTTGCGTGCGGGAGAGTTTGACATTGCTATCGTAGAGCATCTGTGTGATCAGGATTTCAGCACGTTGCGTTCCGAAACCCTTCCTGCCGATCGGATGGTGTTTGTCGGTTCGCCTCAACTGGGACTCCCGGCAGGAGAGACTACGCTGGAGCAGTTGTATCCGTTTAAACTCTTCACCCGCCGCGATGGCTGCAGCTGTTACGACCTGCTGTGCCGCAATCTTATAAGCGTGGGGGGGAATATCGGAAAGTTCAAACGCGTGATGATGAGTGATGACTACGGTCTGATGTGCAAAGATCTGGTGGCGGTACGCGGGATTGCGTATGTGTCAGAGGCAGTGGTGGAAAAGCATCTGCGTAGCGGTGAACTGGTGGAGTACCTAGTTGATGGATTCAACAATGTGCGCCAGCGCAGTATGGTGACGCGCATGTGTGACGCCGCCCCTCTGGTGCAGGAGTTTATGAAATATGCGCGGGAGTTTTACGCGCAACATGCGTAATACTTACCCGCCTGCCACGGTCGACCGACCGTTCAACATCTTCGAAGTAAATCCAGTCAGCAAGCGCATAATTTGCCGTAGTAACTGGCCCCTGCAGCGTATATTACCGGCGGCGGCGTTTTTTAACCTCTATTTTATTGTTTATGCAAACTCAACCTGTACACCATATATACAACCGCCTGTATTCAGCCTATGGTCCTCAGCAGTGGTGGCCTGCTGATTCACCATTTGAGGTGGTACTTGGCGCGGTGCTGACCCAGAATACGCGCTGGGAAAATGTGCGCATGGCGCTCGACAATCTGCGCACCGCTGACGTACTTGCTCCCGGCGCCCTTGCATCCCTCGAAGAAGCTGAACTGCAGGCGCTGATCCGACCGGCGGGATTCTTTCGTCAGAAGAGTGCCACGTTGCGCCGGGTTATCGATGCGCTAATGGAAGAAGAGTATGGGGGTTCTCTCGACATGTTTCTTGCCGGGGAAACTTCGAATGCGCGTGCCCGTCTTCTCGATATCAAAGGAGTTGGCCCGGAAACCGCTGACAGCATCCTTCTGTATGCGGCTGATCACCCTATCTTTGTGATAGATGCGTATACGCGGCGCATCTGCAGCCGCATCGGCTTGTGTGCTTCCGCGGTCAGCTATACAGAGCTTCAGCACATGTTTATGCGCGCTCTGCCAGAGGATGTGCAGATGTATAATGAATATCACGCCCTGCTGGTGGAGTTGGCCAAATGCTGCTGCACCAAAAACAAACCACAGTGTAAAGCGTGCCCTGTTGAGGATATGTGCAAGCAGCTTCACATCCCTCCTTTTGCTTGACTTTCTCCCTTGTTCTGGTAGGTTGCGAGCCTTGAAAAAGTGATGGTGTTGTAAAAACTCATCACGTTTTTTCTTCCCTTCCGTTTTTATGCTCTTAGATCTGCAAATATATAAGCGAGGACCACATGGAAAACAGCAACGATACCACCCCGGACTATAAAGATACCCTGAATCTGCCCAAGACCGGTTTCCCCATGCGTGGGAATCTCCCCAAGCGTGAGCCCGAGATGCTCCAGAAGTGGGAAGAACGCAACCTCAATGCCCTGATTGAAGAGGCGGAAGCAGGAAAGCCGCGCTTTGTTCTGCACGATGGTCCTCCATATGCCAACGGCCACACCCATATCGGGCATGCTCTGAATAAAATTCTCAAGGATCTTGTGGTAAAAAGCCGACGCATGCAGGGGTTTGCTACCCCCTATGTGCCGGGGTGGGACTGCCACGGGCTCCCCATAGAACTGATGGTGGATAAGAAGCTGGGCAAGAAGAAGCGCGAGATGTCAAAGGCCGAGATCCGACGTGAGTGTCGCAAATATGCCGCAGAATGGGTGGATGTCCAGCGTGACGAATTCAAGCGCCTCGGGGTGTTCGGTAACTGGGATGATCCCTATCTTACCATGAAGGATAGCTACGAAGCCGCCACCGCGCGCGAGCTTGCGCGTTTCGCCGAGCGCGGCGGGCTCTACAAAGGGAAGAAACCCGTGCATTGGTGCCCCTCCTGCGTGACGGCGCTGGCCGAGGCGGAGGTAGAGTATGCGGATCATAAATCCACCTCCATATATGTGCGTTTCCCGTATGTGGATGACTTACCGCAGGAACTTGAGAGCCTTATTAAGGGTAAGCAGGTCTCTTTTGTGATCTGGACCACTACCCCTTGGACGATTCCGGCAAACCTTGCTATCTGCCTTAATCCTCAGCTTGACTATGTAGCCGTGGAGATGGAATGCGGCGAAGTTCTTGTTATGGCGGAAGGTCTGCAGGAGGAGGTGCTGGCGCAACTGGAACGCGAGGGTACAGTGCTCGCAACCTTCAAGGCGGATATCTTTGAAAACAAGCGCTGCCGCCATCCGTTTTACGCACGTGATTCCATACTGATTCTGGGGGAGCACGTTACTCTGGAAGCGGGAACCGGGTGTGTCCATACCGCGCCGGGGCATGGTCAGGATGACTATGTGGTGGGGCGCAAATACGATCTGGATATCTACAATCCGGTGGATGATTACGGCCGCTACCGCGATGATGTGGAATTCTTCGCGGGCATGAAGGTGGACGAAGGCAATCAGGCAGTGTGTGAGAAGCTCGAAGAGGTGGGGGCGCTGTTACATCAGAGCGGTATGACCCACAGCTATCCCCACTGCTGGCGGTGTAAAAAACCGATCCTGTTCCGTGCTACGGCGCAGTGGTTTATTTCCATGGATGAGAACGAACTGCGCCGCAAGGCCCTGGAGCATATCCAGGATGTGGAGTGGATCCCTTCATGGGGGCGCGAGCGCATCTACGGCATGATCGAGAAGCGCCCCGACTGGTGCATCAGCCGCCAGCGCAGCTGGGGGGTGCCCATCACCGTATTCTACTGTGCGAAGTGCGGTGAGGCGCTGTGTGACAGCAAGGTCATGCACCACATTGCGGATCAATTTGAGAACGGCGGCAGCGATCAGTGGTTTGAAAAAAGCCCCACCGAACTCCTTCCTGCCGGAACACAATGCCCTTCTTGCGGAAATGCGGAGTTTACCCCCGAAAACGACATCCTTGATGTGTGGTTCGATTCCGGAGTGTCGCACGCGGCAGTGCTGGAGCAGCGCGCTGAATTGCATACCCCTGCGGATCTGTACCTGGAGGGAAGCGATCAGCACCGCGGCTGGTTCCATTCCAGCCTCCTCGCCTCGGTAGGAACGCGCGATGTCGCGCCCTACAAGGCGGTACTCACCCACGGTTTTGTGGTGGACGGCAACGGGCGCAAGATGTCGAAATCCCAGGGTAATGTAATTGCTCCGGATAAGGTGATCAAAAAGTACGGTGCCGAGGTGTTGCGCCTTTGGGTAGCAGCGCAGGATTATCAGGATGATATACGCATCAGCGAAGAGATCCTCCAGCGCCTCTCGGATGCGTATCGGCGTATCCGGAATACGGCGCGTTACATTCTGGGGAATATCCACGATTTTGATCCTGCCACAGATACGGTGGCGCCGGAGCAGATGCTGGAGTTGGATCGCTGGGTGCTCTCGCGTCTTGCACATCTGGGGGCGAAGGTGGATAAAGCGTACCGCGAGTACGATTTTCACGTGATTTATCACGCGGTGCATAATTTCTGCAGTGGGGAGCTCAGTGCCACTTATCTGGATATCCTCAAGGATCGAGCCTATACCGGCCCTACCTCAGGGCTGGAACGTCGCAGTGCACAGAGTGCCATGTACCGTGTGCTGGATGATCTCACGCGCATGATAGCGCCGATCCTGACCTTCACAGCGGAAGAGATCTGGGAGCAGATGCCGGGTGAGCGCGAGCAGAGTGTGCATCTGGCAGCATTCCCGGATGTGAAAACCGCGCTGATTGATGAAAAGCTCGATGCCACCTATGAAAAATTGTGGCAGGTGCGCTCGGAGGTGGCTAAAGCGCTGGAGATTGCGCGTGCCGAGAAACTCATCGGCAATTCCCTCGAAGCCAAAGTTATTCTTGAGGTGGAAAATCAGGAGTACCGCACCCTGCTCGAAGGATACGCGGACCAGATTTCGACGCTGTTTATCGTCTCTGCGGCGCAATTGGGTGCTGCGGGTGCCGATGCGCATGTGGCAGAGAAGCTCAGTGGTGTGAAGGTGAAGGTGGAAAAAGCACCGGGTGAGAAATGCGAACGCTGCTGGAATTACTCCACCACGATCGGGGATCACAGTAATCACCCGCACATCTGTACCCGTTGTTTCACTGCCCTGAAAGAGATGGATCTTGTCGACTGAATTCAAGCGCCACTACGGCCTGCTCATATTGGCATGTGCCCTGCTCATCCCTCTGGATCAGTGGACCAAACACCTGGTGCTTGAAAATATGCAGCTGCACCAGAGCCGCACCCTGATTGAGCACTATCTGAATCTGGTATATGTGCAGAACACCGGAGCAGCATTCGGCATATTTGCCGACAGCGCCATGCGGGTGCCGTTCCTCTCCGGTATAGCAGTACTCGCCGTGGGGGTGATCCTTTGGATACTGCCGCGCCTGGGGCGGGAGCAGCACTGGCAGAAGCTCGGGCTGGTGCTCGTAGTTCCGGGTGCTATTGGCAACCTCATCGATCGGGTGCGCTTTGGCTATGTGATCGACTTTATCGATGTACACTGGTATCAGCACCACTGGCCTGCGTTCAACGTGGCCGATTCCGCCATCACCGTGGGGGTGGTATTCATGCTGGTGGATATACTGTGTACATCGCGCACCCGCTAGTCCAAGCGCTGCATAATCACTTCCACATTGGCACGCATCTGCGGGGTAACAAAGCGTTCTGCATAGTTCCACCCCATGACCAGCAAGGCTACATCATCGGTGATTCCGAGCAGGGGGATCATGTCGGGGATGAAGTCGATGGGGGAGATGATATACACCACCAGTCCGACCAGCATGAGTTTAATATGGTTCGGGGTGTCGCGATGGGTAAGAAGCTCCTTCGCGAGCAGAAAACGCTCCACAATGAAGCGCAGAGCATTCATGGGAACGGCGGAATATTTCTGCCAGTTTCCGCTGCTTGAATTTCTACCCCTGCGCCCCTGACCTCGTCGTTGTTTCCTGCTATCGTCTTTATTGTTCCCTGTAGTCATGCGGTTCTCCAGTTCTTTTCTGTTTTATGTTTTACATGCTTAGTCTGCACCTTTATCGTGACCAACCATCAGGGGTTTGTCGAGGATTTTCTGTTGCGACCGCTGCCGGAAACATCCTTGCGTTTTTGTTTCAGGCATGGTACATACCCCTGCGTAAAACGATCGGGATGTAGCGCAGTCTGGTAGCGCACCTGCTTCGGGAGCAGGGGGCCGGAGGTTCAAATCCTCTCATCCCGACCATTTTTTATGCATCTACTTCAGCCTCATTGCCGTTTAAGCAGTGGGGCTTTTTGCGTTCTGAGGCTGTTACAAGAGATCAAGGGTGGGAGATCAAGGATGGCAAGAGCTGAATGGCTCTTTTTTGCGTCGTCCTTACTTTGAATCAGCTCAAGCTGTGTTATTTTTTCTACGAGTGATTGAGTCGCTATATCGTTGCCCGGAAATGTGCCATTAACTTTATAAGGAGATGTGTTATGCGAAGAATTGTGCTGTGTCTGTTTGCTATTGTGCTTGTCTTTGTGGTGAATGCGGGGGCACAGGAAACTACCCTGACTGTGCGTGCGAAGGCAAATGATGCAAAGTTTATCGGTACCGCTATGAGTGGAGTGCAGGTGAGTATTACCCAGGCTAATACGGGTGAGATGCTCGCGCAGGGGATTATCAGCGGTGGAACCGGGAGTACAGAGACCCTGATGGAGCAACCTGTAGCTCGCGGACAGCGGATCAGCAATGAGGATGCGGCTGCGTTCAAGACCGTTCTTGACATTGATGTGCCCACTCCTCTGAATATCCGCGTGCATGGACCACTGGCGGGCGGTACGACTAGTGTTGATGCGAGTAAAAGTGTTTGGCTGCTCCCCGGGGAAGACATTGTGGGGGATGGGATTGTGTTTAACCTGTACGGTTTTGTCGTAGTTCCGCTGACACCGCATGCAAATACCAAGGTTGATGCGGATAAGGAGCTTCACCTGCGTGCATATGTAACTATGCTCTGTGGTTGTCCTATCACTCCCGGCGGGATGTGGAATGCGGATAAATACACAGTTGAGGCACAGATATGGAATGCGGACACCCTGGTGGAGCGTGTGCCTATGCATGCCGGGAGCGAGGACGGTGTATTCAGTGCTACCTACGTGCCGCATGAGAGCGGAAGTTACCGAGTAATATTTACTGCATCGGATACTGAAGCAAACAACTACGGTGTGGCGTATACCGGCATAGCGGTGAAATAGTTTTCACCCCTGTGAGTCTGCTGCATTAAGAGGGTATATCCACCTGAAATGCTTGTAAGAATCTGATGTATATGCGAATATCTGCCCTGCAATCTGATCTCCTTGGCTGTGGGTTGCAGGGCAGGGCGTAGTTTTGGTCTCATCCTTACTGCTGTGCTATCGATACCTACAATCCCTTACAGAACAGTTACTCTCAGTTTTATATATCAAGGTGCATGGATGGAAATACTAGTTGTAATGGCAGTGGCGTATCTGATTGGCGCTATTCCCAGCGGGGTAGTCCTAACGCGGATAGCAGGTGTTGCGGATATACGCCGCCAGGGGAGCGGAAATGTCGGCGCTACCAATGTGTATCGTGTCGCGGGGAAACGCCTCGGCGTGTTGACTCTGATCTCGGATATGCTGAAAGGGGTGATGCCGTTGCTGATGTTGCGCTATCTGATAGAAGGCGGAATGCTACCGCGCACCAGTGCCGACATGTCGCTTGTGGCTCTCGCCGCCCTCTTCCTGTTTGTGGGTCACTGCTATCCGGTTTATCTTGGTTTTAAAGGGGGGAAAGGGGTCGCGACAGCTCTGGGGGTGTTCCTGGTTCTGGCTCCATGCTCTCTGGTCCCACCGCTGGTGATCTTCGTGTTGGTGCTGTGGCGTTGGCGCTATGTCTCCCTTGCTTCTATAAGTGCTGCGTTTGCCATCCCCTTTGCGATGCTGGGTTTAGGATACTCCTGGAGCCTGGTGGTAGTGACCTTTATTATCGCTGCCGGAGTGATCTATCGGCACAAAGATAATATTGCGCGCTTACGTGAGGGTACGGAGAATCGCTTTAACTTTTAACCCCGGGGGTTGATTTTGAACGGACGCATCCGGAACATTGTCCTCGCCGCAGGTGTGGGTTTGCTTTTGCTGGTGGGGATACCGATTGGCGTGTTGACATGGTTCAGTATGCGTCCGGTGACTCCTTTACACCCAATTCTGGTAGAAATTGAAGCAGGACGTTCCTTTACTTCAGTAGCACAGGAGTTAGAGGATGCCGGGGTCGTAGTGGATGGGCGTGCCCTGCGCCTGCTAGCGCGCCTGAAACAGGCTGATCGTGGCATTCATGCCGGGGTATATCGGTTCTCGGGGGCACATAGCCCCCTTGAGGTACTGGAGGTTCTGCGCAGTGGCAGGGTGGAGATGGTGCATGTCACTATTCCGGAGGGATTGCAAGCACACGAAGTTGCCGTCCGCTGTGTAGCTGCTGGTCTGGGTCGCATGGGACGCTATGTGAACCTGCTCGAAGATATGAGGTTTACTGAGAGCCTTGGGTTGCAGGTGGATGATCTGGAAGGGTACCTGTTTCCCGAGACTTATCACTTTGCTCCGGGAACCAGTGAAGCTGCAGTGTTGCGTACCATGGTGGAGCAGATGCAGGCGCAGTTGGAGACGGAGTTGCTGGCGGCGGCGCAGGAACGCGGCATGAACCGCCACGAACTGATTACGCTCGCTTCAATTATTCAAATGGAGGCGGGAAACGAGGCGGAGATGGTGCGGATATCTGCGGTCTTCCATAACCGGCTGCAGCGCAACATGCGTTTGCAATCCGATCCGACAGTGATTTATTCGCTGGAGGATTTCGACGGAAATCTGACCCGTGCCCATCTGCAGAAGCATCACCCATACAACACATATAGCATTTTCGGTCTTCCACCAGGACCTATTGCCTGCCCTGGTGCTGTAGCGTTACATGCAGCGGCTTTTCCCGCTGATGATGATGCCCTTTACTTTGTCGCTACCAAAGAGGGTGGTCACCACTTTTCCAGAACCCTGCGCGAGCACAACAACGCCGTACGGCGCTATCAGCTGGGTAAATAGCCTATGCCCTTTTATTCATCCCCCTCACTTCCGTAGAGGGCTGTGCGTCATCTGCAGGTGACTCCGGTGTCGGGGCGAAAAAATCTTTCACCTCGAACGCTTATGCAATCTTATTACGTTTCTTGAAGGTTTCAAGCCACTGCTGCAACTGAGCTTCTTCGTGTTCCATGGCAAAGGCATTGATGAGGCCGCGATGAATGGCTACTGCTACTGCACGGTTGCGTGGATTAAATGCATCTCCGACCTTTTCTGACTGAAACTGCTCCTGATCAATGCACAGTTTGTTGTATAGCGAGTTCAGGCGACTCTGCACCCCACGGCGCGACAGATAACGGCGTTGAGCGATGAGGTTGTCGGTCAGCCCTAAAGATATATCAATGAGGGCTTCAAACTCGATATCGGAAAGTCCGGTCTGGGTGTGACCGCTGCGCCCCTGAACCTTGCGTACCTCCGGGTCGATCCAGCACTGCTCATCCAGGAGTACGGTAGTGACTGCGGCGGCAATACGCTCTGCACTGTTGGACTTCAGGATGTATCCGTACACGGTCTCCGGGGGCACGATTTTAAGCAGGGCGCGGATGTACATCTCATCCTTGAACTGGCTCCAGAATACGATGCGCGCCTGCGGCTTTTCTTTCCACAGGGTTTTCGCAAAGTCGATACCGTTGAGTCCCGGCATCTGGATATCACTCACAACGAGAGGATTTTCCATCTTTTGTGCCAGCTGTAAGGCGGCATCGCCATCGGCAGCGCGCACGATATCAAACTCCGCTTCAGAGGAGTTGTGCAGGAGTTGTTCGAGAAATTCAAAATCTCTGGGGTTGTCTTCTGCAATGATTACCCGAATTTTTTCCATGGGCAGCTCCTTTAAACAAACCTGAAAATCAGGTGTTATGGGTAAGTTTTGATCCCTGGTCCAAGGGCATGATTAACTCGAAGCAGGTTCCGGAAGAAAAGCGCGACGGTTTCCACTTGTATTGTGCCCCGATGATGCGCGCGCGTTCCTGGATGTTGTGCAGTCCCCTCCCGTTGGAGTCAGGACGCGCTTCAAATCCTTTGCCGTTGTCCTCAACCGTCAGAATCAGCTCGGTGTCGGTACAGTCGAGGGTGAGTTCAAGGCGGGTCGCATCAGCATGTTTATACACATTGTGCACTGCCTCGGATGCGATACGGTACACCTGTAACTGAGTCGGCTTGGGCAGATCTAGATCTTCTGCCGCAGCGGAGGCGAAGAAGTTGGTTTCGATACTGCTGTTGTTTTCGTGGCTCTCCAGGTGTGCTTCAAGTGCTGCAGTGAGACCCAGGACATCCAGGGTTTGCGGATGCAGGTCATCCATTACCTCGCGTAGGTTGTTGATGGCACCCTGGAGGCGTTGTTCCAGACTTTCAAACGCATCGCGGCATTCGCTCTCTTCTTTGATATCCTGAATGTTACGCAATACGTTGGAGAGATCCGCCAGGGTCTGGTCGTGCAGATCGCGTGCAATGCGTCTGCGCTCATCTTCCGCCCCCTGGAGAAGTTTTTCTGCTCCTACAACCCGGATCAGTTTGTCCGCCATGGTGTTAAGCGAAACCGTCAGATCGTCGAGCTCATCGCTGATGGTTTCAGGTGAGTCGGTCTGGGAACTTTCACCGCGCAGCAGCTTGTTAGCTCCGTTGGAGATCACCTGGATGCGGCGCAGAATCCGGCGCGAGAAAAACCAGGAGAGAAGTATCCCGATGATAATGGCGGCACTCATAACCACAAGGGATACCAGGGTGGTCCGAGCCACCAGCTCATCCATGCTCTGGTTGCGAAGGCTCTTTAGCTTTCCGCGCTGACTCCGCGCCTTCTCTATGAGGTGCACCAGCTGGGGACGCAGGATGTCGAGAGTGGCGAGAAAACGCTCCGTATCAATCCCCTCTTCGGGGTTGAGTTTCACTACAATCGACTCCAGGCTTTGCAGGCGTTCTTTTCCGATGTCCAGATAGGATCCCGCGCGCTCCAGAGCGTCTGAGAGATGGGTGTAGAGCATATCCATTTCTTCAAGACGGCTGGTATCGATGCCGATGGAGTGACGCATAGAGAGCGTAAGGCCCTGAATCCGCTTTGCGGACAAGTCGGCTTCAGCAAGAGCGATAAACGCTTTCCCCAGATCACTGGCCTGACGCCTTTTAACCGATAAATCCCAATAGGTGTACTGCAGAAAAGCGAGCAGCATCACGGCGATAAAAAGGACTGTGGCCGGAGCCATAAATACCTGATGTTTTAATTTTATACGCATGCGCAAAAATTAACACAGCACTACATGCAGTACACTGTGTAAACGCACAGATGTGTTTTTCGCTACTGTCAATCCTGGCTATTCGAGCGGTACAATCCCTACAAAAAACAGGCTTTCACCCCGCTGTACCAGCAGCCTTATGCTCTTGTGCGGGAAGCCTTCATCCTGGCGCACGGCATGTAACAGTTCAAAGGTGTTGTTGACGGGGATCTGGTTATATTCCAGAATCACATCGCCGGGAGCGAGGCTGGTCTCAGCCGCCGGAGATTGAGGTACTATGGAAGTTATTACCGCACCGTGATCCGCAAGAATACCGTATTGCTTACGTAGTGGCAGGGTTATGTTGTCAAGGGTGATCCCGAGAGATGCAGGTGCTTGAGTATGCTCCGGGGGGACATCGGTATCGGGCTGTGGAGGGGCCGGTCCCGCATGGGCTATAATTTCTACCTTTGTCTGCCATTTTTTGCCCTGCCGCAGAACGGTGAGGTTCGCGCTTTCCCCCAGAGGAACTTGCGCCACCAGGCGTGAGAGGTCGTTGATCTGCTTAACTGTTTGATTGTTGAATTTAAGGATTATGTCGCCGTGCTCCAACCCGGCCTTTGCTGCCGGAGAGGGGGAGTGCACTGCGGAAACCAGGGCCCCATGGGTGTTTTCTAGCCCAAACGATTCTGCCAGAGCAGGGGTTATGCTCTGAATAGTAAGGCCGAGCCAGCCCCGGGTTACGTGCCCATTGTGACGCAATTGGGGCAGAATAGCGGTAACCGCATTTATGGGAGTGGCGAAGCCTATCCCATGCCCACGAGGAACAATCGCGGTATTTATCCCCACAACTTCAGCGTCGGTGTTGAACAGAGGCCCTCCGGAATTGCCGGGATTGATGGATGCATCAGTCTGGATGAAATTATCATAGGGGCCGGCGCCAATGACACGCCCTTTGGCGGAGACAATGCCGGCGGTGACAGTTTGCTCAAGGCCAAAGGGATTACCGATGGCCAGAACCCACTCCCCTACTTCGAGTTTGTTGCTGTCGCCGATGGATACCGTAGGCAGTTGTGCGGCAGGCTCAAATTTGAGCAGGGCGATGTCGAGTTTTTGATCTGTGCCCACAATGGTGGCGGGGTAGGTCTGGCCGTCGGCGGTTTTCACCGTGACTTTGCGCGCATCATCCACCACGTGTTTATTTGTCAGGACATATCCATCTTCGGAAATGATGAACCCGGAGCCGAGGTAGTGTTGTGCCGCTGATTCTTCGATGCGGGAAGGGAGCAGGTGGTTGATGAAGTCATCGAGCAGGGTGGCCGCGCTGCTCTCACCGGATGCATTGGCGTGATTACGTGAGGTGCTTATGTTAACAACCACAGGTTTGAGATCTTTGCTCAATTCCACGAAATCAGGGCCGGCACTTACTCCTGCACTGGGAAAAGACAGGATGATTACATTTAAAACAACATAGAAACAAAAAGCGCGCATGGGATATCCTTGCCGAATCGATTGGGGATTTAAGGGAGGTTGAAAACCCGCGCTGCACATGTAACAGACTTTTGCTCCTGGAGCAATATTCCAGTTGTTGCTGCGAGGACAGGCAACGGAATCAGTTGGCAAAATAGAATATTTGCACGGCCTATTTATCCCAGCGGCAGAGTTACGCTGAAGGTGCTCCCGTTATGGACTTCGGATGTAACCTCAACGGTGCCCTGGTGGGCTTCTACGACCCATTTGACGATCGCAAGCCCGAGGCCGGTGCCGCCGTCGCTGCGATTGCGTGCGGCATCGGTGCGGTAAAAACGCTCGAAAATGTGCTGGATATGCTCGGGCTCAATGCCGATGCCGGTATCGCAGATTGAAACAATGGCGCTGGTCTCATTGCATTCGAGCTTGATGTCCACATGCCCATCCTCAGGGGTGTAGCGTAACGCATTACTTATCAGATTCCAGAACATCTGGCGCAGACGCAGGTCATCCCCTTTGAGCCAGATCTCCTTATCCGCTTCATGCAGCAGATGCACTTCAATATTTTTTTCCGCCCCGAGTTTGCGTGCCTGGACATACATCTCCTGCAGAAGATCGCTTAAGCTCAGTGTGCTGATTGAAAGAGGGAGTTCCCCCGATTCACTCTTTGCCAGGGTGAGTAGATCTTCTATGATCCGCCCCATGCGCTCGATCTCTTCCATGTTGGAGATGAGGGTGTTGCGATAATCCTCTGCGGTTTTTCCCCAGCGCAGTGCGACCTCGGTTTCGCCGCGCACGATGGTGAGAGGTGTGCGCAGCTCGTGCGATGCGTCGCCGGAAAACTGGCGTATTCGACTTGTGGATTCATGCAGGCGCGCGAGCATTTTGTTGTACGCGCTGAAGACCGAATCCAGTTCGCTACATGCGTGCGTGGATACAAACGGTTCGGTCAGGGTGTCGACATCGGTTTGATCGCAGTGGATGATGAAATCTGTCATTCCCGCGTTGCATGCACTTATCCTTCGTGCGAGATAAAGTGCAGCCAGCAGCAGGAACAAAAGCAGGGTCAGGGCAAGAATGAAAGTGGAAAGGGCGGAGGTTATTGAGGTGTGCACCATGGTGTCGAGTGCATCGAAAAGGAGAGCACCGGCTGTCATGGAGACAGCCAGTGCCAGGATAAATATGCACCTGAGTGCGTTTTTATTATTCAGCCATGTATCAATCTTCTTTGAGAACATATCCGACACCACGGATGGTATGAATAAGTTTTTTGTCGAAGTCCTTATCCACCTTCTTGCGCAGATAGTTGACGTACACGTCGATAATGTTGGTGAATGAATCAAAGGTGTAGTCCCACACGTGCTCAGCAATCATGGTGCGGGTAAGTACCTGATTGGGGGAACGCATGAAGTACTCAAGGAGACCGTATTCTTTAGCAGTCAGGTCGATCTCCTTGTCTCCACGCCACACCTTATGAGTAACCGGATCGAGGCGCAGGTCGGCAAAGAATATCTCCGCTCCGCGATATTCACCACTGCGGCGCACCAAAGCACGTACACGTGCAAGGAGTTCAGCAAAGGCGAAGGGCTTGGTGAGGTAGTCGTCACTGCCGCTGTCGAGGCCCGAAACTATGTCATCTACATTATCCTTGGCGGTCAGGCACAGAATCGGAGTTTTAATCCCTTTTTCCCACAGTTCGCGAATAACTGTAAGGCCGTCCTTTTTCGGAAGCATTACATCCATGAGGATGAGGTCGTAGCGATTGGCTTCGGCCATGTATAGCCCCTCTTCCCCATTGGCGGCGATATCTACGGAAAAATCTTCCTCTTCGAGACCACGCTTGATAAAGCTTGCGACTTTCTTTTCGTTTTCCACTACCAGAATTTTCATGATTTCAGCTCCTTTGGATTGATCATAATCAAGGGGTTAGTGCTACATATTTTGTTTGTGAGTGTAAATATTTATCTTGAGGTTGTTTAAGCCACCATCAGCTATGAATAGAGGCGGGCGTCATTTGTTCGGGTTGCAGCGGGCCATTCGTACATCAAATCATTTTCAGTTTGACCAGGACCTCGTTGGCGGTCTCTTCTACCGCTTTGCCGGTTACATCCACGATGGCCCATTTCTGGCGGCGGAAAAACTTTTTTGCCGCCTGTAGTTCCTCATCAATCTGTTCAAATTGGGCATAGGCCTTACGTGGGTCTTGCCCCAGATTGCGCAGTCGTGCAGCACGTAGCTCCACGAGACGTTCCGATTTTATAATCAGGCCACACACCCGATTGTGCTGCATGGTGAGCAACTCTCCGGGTGGATCAATCCCGCTTACCAGGGGTATGTTGGCCACTTTCCAGCCCCGGTGTGCCAGATACATGGAAAGGGGGGTTTTGCTGGTGCGTGACACCCCCACCAGAACGATATCCGCCTTATTGAGGAAGCGCGTCTCCTGACCATCGTCATTGCGCACGGTAAATTCAATGGCATCAATGCGGCGAAAGTAGTCATCATCAACATTGTGGAGCAACCCCGGTGTCTCATTAGGGGTGGTGCCCAGAAATTCTGACAGCCGAACCAGTAAAGGCGTCAGAATGTCGACGCTGATCAATCCCATCGCACTGCACTCTTCATGCACCAGGCGCGACAGGTCGCGGTTTACGATGGTGTAGGTCACCATCGCCTGCTGTTGCGCGGCCTTGTCCAGCGCCGCGTACACCTGATTCTTGCTCCGTACGTTACTTACGCGGGTAACCTGGGCATCCTCATGCTGGAACTGAGTGAGGGCCGCAGACACCATCTTTTCCGCTGTTTCACCTGTAGCATCGGAGAGAAGCAGCACTTTCTTGCCTGAGCTCATATTTTTCTCAAAAATCTGTAATGTGTATAGCGCAATCTATATCAGAAAAAGGACGTTATGCAACAAGCACGCAATTAAAAACCGAATTTAATTGAAGGTTGTGTTCCGAACATCTGGAAAATATATACCTATGCGTGCAATACGATGGATTGATGCCTGTCGGATACCTTATCTGGTACAAACTTTGATATGTATCTGTGCGCTGTTCATTAGTTGAGCGTTACTTTTATCACGCTTTTGTGTTCTCATGTCAAGAAATTTTATTGAAATTCCATTGTTTATTGCGTTTCCGGGTTTGATTTGCTACATAAGCGAAATGATTGAAAAATGGTATGAAATATCCTGTGTGATTCCTGTTCCCATCACTGATGCTGTATGTGAAGTGATGGTTTTAATGGGAAGTACGGGCGTTATCGTAGACGAGCGTAAGCTTGACACCTTTGTGGCTCCCGACCCCGATGAGGTGTACACGGACACCTACACTATCAAGGCCTTTTTCACCGCACAAGGTTCGCCTGCTGCGCTGGTGCAGGAACTGCACGACCGCCTGGATGCTGAGGTTCCGGGTATGGATTCCCCTCGCCTGGCGTGGCGTGAAATAGGCGCACAGGACTGGGCCGAAGGGTGGAAGCAGTATTTTAACGCAGTGCAGATCGGTAAAAGTCTTGTGGTTAAACCGAGCTGGGAAGAGGGTGAGTTCCCGGGCCGTGCCGTAGTCACTCTTGATCCGGGAATGGCATTCGGCACCGGAACACATGGCACTACTCGCCTGTGTCTTGAATTTATCACGGCGCGCCACGATGCGGGGGCAGGGGTGCACCGTATTCTCGATGTGGGAACCGGCTCAGGGATTCTTGCTATCGCCGCCCTTGCCCTCGGAGCCGAGAATGCGGTTGCGTGTGACATTGATCCGGTTGCAGTGGAGACAGCCAGTGCCAATGCCACCATTAATGCATGCGAGGACAGAATTGAGGCAACCCTGGATCCTGTTGAGGATATCCGCGGAAGTTTTGATTTGGTTGTGGCTAATATCCTCGCGGAAGAGAATGTCCGCCTCGCATCCGAATTGTGCGCGCGTGTGGCTCCGGGCGGATATCTGGTGCTTTCGGGCATTCTGGCGGAGAAGGTGGATTATGTCATGCAGACCTTCAACCCTCGCTTTGCTACCCCTCCCGAAATACATTACGCTGCTGAATGGGCCTGCATTGAGTACCGGAGAGAGTCTTGATGCGACGTTTCTTTGTTCCGTTCCTGGATCAGAGCGCCGAGAGCTTTGCCCTTCCCGCTGATATTTCCCATCACATGGTAAAGGTGCTGCGTCTACGTCGCGAGGATACTTTTGATCTGTGCGATGGCGCCGGGTTATGTTGCCGCGCAGTTCTTGAGGATGCAGCCCAGAAAAAGGCATGGGTGCGGGTGCTGGAGTGGCGACCAGAAGCAGAAACAGCCGTACACATTGAGCTCCTGCAGGGGATGCCCAAAGGAGAGCGTTTCGATCTGGTGCTACAGAAGAATACCGAACTAGGGGTTAGTGCTTTTATGCCGGTATACACCAGGCGCTGTCAGGGGCGTATTGCGTTGTCAAAAGTAGATAAAAAACTCCAGCGTTGGAATAAAATTGTACAGGAGGCTGCACGCCAGTGTGGACGCAGTTGGCTTCCGCGCGTAGAAAAACCGCAGGAACTTGTGAAAGCTCTTAAAAGCTGCACGGCCTCCCTGCGTCTGGTGTTGTGGGAAGAGGCAGAGGTTGAATTGAACACGATTCTGCCGCAACAATTGGAACATTTAGATGCGGGGATTGCGCTTCTCATTGGGCCCGAGGGTGGGTTGGAACGTGTTGAGGTTGAGTGCGCGCAGAAATACGGATTTGTGCCGGTACGTTTCGGGCCGCGTATTCTGCGTACCGAAACCGCCGGATTCGGGGTTGTGGCAGTGTTGCAGTATCTGTACGGTGACACCGGGGAAAAAGCAGGCGCAGGCAAAGGATAAGGTCGGGCACGCCAGGTGTGCGGCAAATCAGGTACATACGGAGATTGAAATGCGTTGCCCTCATTGCGGCTATAACAGCTTTGCACATCTAGAACACTGTAAGAAATGTGGCCACGAATTGAAGCGGAGCGCTGCAGAGACGAAAAATCTTGAAGCCAATGCTGTGGGTGTGACGGATTTCGCCACTGCGGAGGATGAAGACACCTCCCCAGCACCAGCAGCCATGGCAACCCCTGACTCTGTAGAGCAGGACGCAGGTACGGCAGAAGAACGCCGCTCTGACGTAGAGATCGACGTGGTTGAAGATTCGGTGGAGTTCGAACACGAACCTGTACTGTTTGCCGGGGATGATTTTGCCTTCCCTCCTGAGGGTGAAAATGAAAAAAAAGACATGGTGGAGCCTGACTTGCGCTCTACGAATGTATCCCCGGAGAGAGGCGATGATATAAGCGCGAGCAACACTCGGTTCAGTCTTTCCCTTGAGGGACGCGATATCGCAGAGCAAAACCATGCTGAATCTGAGACCTTCAGCGCATATCTGCCATGGGAAACATCACTTCAGGTTGATGAATACCCCTCGCAGGAGCGTGCCCTCATCGGACGCCGTTTTCTGGCATCGGTGCTTGACATCACTGTTATAATAATTATGTGGCTGGTCTTTTATGCGTGGGGGTATAACCTGTTGTGGAACGCTGATGCGGGTTTTTTTGCGCCACTCCTGCATAACTCCCGAGCCCGAGGAGGATTTTATCTCCTGATCATTCTCATTGCCCTCGCGTATTTCATTCTGTTTCACTACATAAACGGGCAGACCCCTGGCAAGGTTCTGACTAAAATAAGGGTGGTCTCCTGCGATTCCGAGCCCCTGACGTTGGCTCAGGTTCTTCTTCGCACTTGTGGTGGATTTGTCTCTGCACTGTGCCTGGGAGTGGGTTATATTGTAATCTTGTGGACACGCGATGCGCGTGGCTGGAACGATAAACTCGCGGATACGCGAGTGGGTCCGGCTCTCACAGAGGATATGCCAACACCAGGGTACGAATAAATTAAGGGAGGATCTAAAATGCAGTTTGTGAAAATGCACGGTCTGGGCAATGACTATGTTTATGTGGATACCTCCATTTCGGCAGTTGAAAACCCCGCCGATCTCGCGCGTGAGGTGAGTGATCGCCATTTCGGTATCGGCTCCGACGGACTGATTCTGATCCTTCCTTCGGAGGTTGCAGACGCGCGGATGCGCATGTTCAATGCGGATGGCTCCGAAGCGCAGATGTGTGGCAACGGCATACGCTGTGTGGCTAAGTATCTCTACGATCATGAGCGCGTTTCAGGCACTACGGTAAATATTGAAACGGCTGCAGGGGTTCGCAATATCGAAGTTATTCCGGACGCAGACGGGAAAGCCGGAAAAGCGGTGGTGCACATGGGAGAGCCGCAGTTGCTACGCGGAGAAATTCCCATGCACGGGGCTGCGCAGGAACAGGCCCTCAATGTTGCGCTTCAGGTTGAGGATGAGACCTTCGAAGTGAGTTGCGTGTCCCTGGGGAATCCCCACTGTGTGGTATTTGTAGAGGATGTGGAGAGATTTGCAGTAGAAAAATGGGGACCATTGCTCGAAAACCATGCGTGGTTTCCGGAACGCGCCAATGTGGAGTTTGTTGAAATTATATCTCCCACCGAGGTAAAACAGCGTACCTGGGAGCGCGGTGCGGGAGAAACCCTGGCCTGCGGCACCGGCGCCTCTGCAGTGGTGGTTGCCGCCTTTCTTACCGGGCGCAGCGAGCGCAACATTGTCAACCACCTACGTGGTGGTGATCTGTATATGGAATACACGCCACAGGGGTATGTACGCATGACCGGACCTGCAGTAGAGGTGTTCCGAGGCGAATATTTCCCGCGAGAGGAGCGCTCATGAAGGGGATATTCTTTGATCTCGATAATACTCTGTATGCAGCGGAAAGTGATTTGTTCGGCCTCATTGATGTGCGCATCAACGCATATATGCGCGATGTGGTGGGGATCGAAGCTGTGCGCGTCGACTATCTGCGCCGCCACTACTGGGAGAAATACGGAGTTACTCTGCGCGGCCTGATGCACGAATATGGTGCCGATGCCGAGCATTACCTGGAGTATGTGCACGATGTGGACGTCTCCAGCCGCCTGAGGCCAGACCCGGAACTCAAGCGTTGTCTGCAAAAAATGCCTGAGCGCCGCTTCGTGTTTACCAACGGCTCCTCCGATCATGCGCGCCGCGTGTTAACATGTCTCGGAATTGAAGAGTGTTTTGAGCATATCTATGACATCCGCATCAGCAACTACATGCCTAAACCCCATCCTGACCCCTATCACGCCGCGTTGACCCATGCTGGAATGCGCGGAGAGGAGTGTGTCATGGTGGAGGATTCCCTCCCTAATCTGCATACCGCGGCACATCTGAATATGGGCACTATATGGATAAACACTCAATCCGCTGACAGGTGTCCCCACGTGGATGCTGTAGTTCCCGACGTGACTTGCGCTACCGCAGTGATCGGTAGCTGGCGAGAGATGGGGGCGGCATGCGCGCAGTAGTTCAGCGCGTGACTCAGGCCCGGGTGGTAGTCGATGGGGCAGAGGTTGGCGCTATCTGCTCAGGGCTGGTGGTTTTCCTCGGGGTGGATCGCGCGGATGACGAGACAGATGTGGAGTATATAGCGGGCAAGATTGCAGGTCTGCGTATCTTTGCCGATGCTGAGGATAAGATGAATCTGAGTCTGATACAGTGTGGTGGAGAGGCGCTGGTGGTGTCGCAGTTCACCCTTCTGGCAGATTGTCGCAAAGGGCGCAGACCGGGGTTCTCGCGCGCTGCTTCAGGGCAGATGGCGAATGAGCTCTATGAAGCCGTGGTGGAGCGTCTGCGCTCCTTGGAAGTCATGGTTGCCACCGGGGTATTCCAAGCCGACATGCAGGTGGATTTGAGCAACGATGGGCCGGTTACCATGCTGCTGGACAGCAAGAAGGAGTTTTAAGCTTAATGGATGAGCTGGAAGCACAGATACCGAGTAAGTCGGCGCGCAAACGTGAAGCGCACGAAGTTGAAGAACTGGCACGAGATCTGGTTGATATGAAGAAGACGGAGTTTGCATCCCTGGAGCTTGGCCCTGAATTCCTGGCTGTGGTGGAGCGTGCGCGCGGTTTGCGTAAAGGGGCGCGGAAACGGGAGATCAAACATCTGGCAGGGATGTTGCGCAGTGATGAGGTGCAGCTGGAGCAGGCACGTCGTTTTCGGCACGGGGTGAGCGAGCAACAACTGGAGGGAAAACGTCTCCACCACACCCTCGAGCGCTGGCGCGATGGACTGTGCAATCTTGAGCAGCGCAGCTCCATCCGTGCCGAGATTGTTGCAGCATTGCCGGGATTGGATATTACGGCGCTGGATAAGCTGGTGCGCGGATATCAGGGGCCGGAAGACAAAAAACGCTATCGGCAGATTTTCACCCTGTTGCGTAAGGCATCCGAAGCTGCGTAAGATATCTGATTTTGGCTTGAGGCTTTGATACAGGTTAAAAGCATAAAGCCCGCTTTGTCAGCGGGCTTTATGAGATATTAATGCGACAATTTCCGCAGAATAATGGATATTACAGGCCCTTGTTGATAAGTTCCTGCAGTTGGCTCTTGGGTACGGCGCCTACGAGCTGATCCACTACTTTGCCATCCTTGAACAGAATCAGCGTGGGGATGCCGCGTACCCCGTATTTCCCCGGAGTTTCCGGGTTGTCATCCACATTGACCTTACCGATTTTGACTTTGCCGTCAAATTCCGTCGCAAGTTCCTCAATTACAGGGGTAAGTGCCTTACATGGGGCACACCAGGTGGCCCAGAAATCGACAAGAACCGGCTCGGATGCCTGCAGAACATCACTGTCAAAATTTGCGTCTGTGAACTCTAAAACCTTGTCGCTGGCCATGTTCTAACTCCTTTACGTTGGTGGATGCAGGTGCATTCGCATGTGAGGCTGGAATGCCACAAAAAACCTGCGCATGGATTAAATATAAAAAACGAACTCCGTTGTCTGTGACGGTTTCCGTGTGGAAATGCGTCTGCACTCAATGATAGGATATCACCCGGAAATTGCAAGACCAAATCAGGCTAAAAGACGGAAGATCTTGTTTTGTATAAAGTAGCAAGATCGCCACTCGTTTACAAAAGGACTTTATCATGTCAGAAAGAATCATAAATATCCTTCAGCAGCACACCTCTGTTCTGGAGGGATCGCTGGTAGAACATGCGGAACAGCTTGAGGCGAGTGCCGCCCAGTTAGCACAGATGTTCGCTTCCGGCGGACATCTTATTGTTGCCGCCTCAGGTGGGTTGATGGGAATCGGCGATGCGATCTCGCATGGGTTTCTGCATAATCTCGGGATAGAGCGCCCCTCGCTTCCCGCCCTTTCACTGAGCGGAGATACTGCCTTTGCTACCTCACTTAGTGAAGCAGATGCGTTTGCGCAGTACTATAGTGCACGCATTCAGGCGACGGCTCGCAGCGGTGATATGGTGATGTTTATTGCCGCTGAGGTCAGTGCACCTTTGCTTGCCGGGTTAGAAACCGCGCGCGAACTCGAGTGTGCGACCTTGGTAATGTCGGCTGCGGATGCTGCGCCATGGGCCGATGTGGGCGCGGATAGAGTGATTGCCCTGGAGGCTCCGTCGCTGGCGCGTGGAGCTGAAGGGCTGTTATGCTTTGGACATATTCTGTGTGAACTGGTAGAGCAGGAACTCTTCGGTTTCTAAAGATGTAGTTGCCGAAGATTTACGCGCATCGGGTGTTTCATAGAACCCGGGGATTTGGGTTGACACTGTTTTTAAAGCGCGACTAGAATACTTTTTTGCCCATGCTGGGCATAGCAGACAGGATGGATATGGTTTTAATATTTAGTGTGATTCAGATGCGAAGCAGGGGAGAGAGAAGATGAGTATCCTGTTGTACAAAGTGGCGCTATTTATGTATGCCCTTGCTACCCTTATATCGCTAGTGGCGGTGGTACGTAACCGGGGCACCGAAGGGCGGCAGGCCAGATTGTTGCTGCTTTTTGCGTTTGGTGTGCATACTGTGACCCTGGTAGTGCGTTATTTTGAAGCAGGATACACCCCAGTCACCAACCTGCATGAATCTTTGTCGTTTTTCGCCTGGGCCCTTGCCGGGGTGTTCATTCTCCTCGATCTACATATACGTATGCAGGTAATGGCTGCCGCCACGGCCACCCTGGTTACCGTGTTCATGCTGTTCGGCAGTCTCATGCCGATGCAGACCCAGGATCTGAACCCTGTTCTGGACAGTTTCTGGCTTCCCATCCATGTGGGTTTATCCTTTTTGGGAAGTGCGGTGTTTACCGTGGCGTTTGTTGCGGCGATTTTGTATCTGATTCAGGAGCGCATGCTCAAGAGTAAGAAATTTTCTGCTCTTCATTACCGTCTCCCCTCTCTCGAGACTCTGGACCGGGTCAATTATCGCTGTCTTAAGTTCGGCTTTCCTCTCATGACCATGGGGATTATCTCCGGGGCGGCCTGGGCAGAATCTGCATGGGGCACATACTGGAGCTGGGATCCCAAGGAATCCTGGGCTTTGATCACCTGGTTTTTGTATGCCGCACTCCTGCACGGACGCCTTACTGTCGGATGGCGCGGTCGGCGCGCGGCAATCTTTGCCATTATCGGATTCTTCTTTTTACTTTTCACTTTTCTGGGTGTGAACCTTCTTCTTCCGGGGCTGCACAGCTACAGTTCCATGGCCGGATAGAGTCAGAAAATAAACACCGATCCGCCGGATCAGCCTGTCAGATGCAGGAAGCCGGTGGTGATAACTGGAATAATATATGGATATTTTCGTTGTCGGTTTAAGTCATAAAACCGCCCCGGTTTCTATTCGCGAAACCGTGGCTTTTGCGCCGGAGCATATTGGTGATGCCCTGGAGCAGTTGAAAGAGATCCCCTGTATCGCAGAGGTCGTGGTGGTGTCCACATGTAACCGGGTGGAGATTTATGCCGCTGCCGACCGTGCCGAAGAAGGGATCGAAGCGGTGACCCTCTTTATTGCGCACTACCACGGTCTGGATGCAGAGCAGCTGAGCAGTCACCTGTACGTGTATCAGGGCGATGAAGCGATACGCCACATGTTTCGTGTTGCAGCGAGCCTTGATTCTATGGTGGTGGGGGAGCCTCAGATTCTCGGGCAGATTAAGGATGCTTACGGGTATGCGGTGGAATATGGCAGTGTCGGCCTTATCATGAACCGCTTTTTGCACAAGGCTTTTTCCGTGGCAAAGCGGGTACGTACCGAGACCAATATTGCCGGAAATGCGGTGTCGGTATCCTTTGCAGCCGTTGAGCTGGCGCGCAAGATATTTGATACCATTGAAGGCAAGACCGTTATGCTCCTCGGTGCCGGCGAGATGTGTGAGCTTGCCGCGCGCCACTTTGTCAACAACGGCGTCAAAGAGGTTCTGGTGGCGAATCGCACCTTTTCGCGTGCGCAGACGCTGGCCCAGGAGTTCTCCGGGCGCGCGGTGTTGTTCGAAAATTTTTCCGATCATCTGCACCAGGTTGATATTGTTCTCTCATCTACCGGCGCTACGAGCTTTATCATCCATCCAGATCATGTGAAGCGTGCTCTGCGTCAGCGCAAACAGAAACCCATGTTTTTCATCGACATCGCAGTGCCTCGCGATATCGATCCGCGCGTGAACAGCATCGGCAATGTGTATCTCTACGATGTTGACGATTTACAGGGAATTGTTAAAGCCAATATGGATGAGCGTCAGAAGGAGTCCATTGCTGCTGAAGAGATTATCGACCAGGAACAGCTCCAGTTCAAGGGATGGATGGGGAGCCTGGAGGTGGTTCCCACCATTGTGGCGCTGCGGCAGAAAATGGAACGCCTGCGTCAGCGTGAGGTGGAGAAAACTCTCAGCCAGATCAAAAACCTGGATGATCAGGGACGGCGCGCGGTTGAGGCAATGAGCCAGGCTCTGATCAACAAAATCCTCCATCAGCCTACCGCTGGATTAAAACGCGCCCAGAAGGGTTCCGAGGCGCAGCCTTATGTTGACGTGTTGCAAGAGCTGTTCGAATTGGAGATTGAGGCTCCCAAGGGGGAGATGAAACAGGTGGATCAGGATTTAGATGGGCATTGAGCATGAAGGAAATATTGCGCCACCCTGTGTGCTGGTTACCCGCCCGCAGCATCAGGCGCAGCCCTTTATTACTGCGTTGGAACGTGCCGGACTGCGTGCAGAGGTGTTTCCCCTGATTGAGATCGTCCCGCCGCAGGATCCCGCCCCGTTTGAAACAGCTCTGCGCCACATAGAAGATTACGATGCACTCCTCCTTACCTCCGTCAATGCAGTAAACTTAGTGCTGGATTTTGTTGAACGCCAGACCATACAGATGCCATCGCATGTGCAACTGGTGTGCGTCGGCCCCGCAACCCTGAAAAGACTGGAGCAGCGCGGTTATACTGCCATCAAGCCGGCGCAAGACTTTACTGCGGAAGGAGTGGTGAAACTCTTGCACGCGCGCGGTGTCGCTGGGCAGCGTGTGCTCTATCCGCGCGCAGAACTTGCGCGCGATCTCATTGTTCCGGCTCTCAGGGAGTTTGGAGCGCAAGTTGATGATCCCATTGCGTATCGTACCATTGCCGCAACCACGAAGAGAGATATCCTCCTGGATATGCTTGAACATCAGATTGATATTGTGACCTTTACCTCATCCTCGGCGGTACGCAACTACGTTGCTCTCCTCGGTGAACGGATCGCCCGAGTCCCGGATGGGATAAAATACGCCTCCATCGGACCTATAACCAGCGCCACCGCAAGTGAATACGCCCTGCCTATCGCTTTTGAGGCTAATCCGTATACCATCGCCGGATTGGTGGCGGCGCTGGAATCCACAATTTCGTAATTCATGGCACACCTAACCCCAAACAAAGGAGTGTGAAATATGTATTTCCCCCGTTATCGTGCACGGCGTACACGTAAAAATGAGAATCTGCGCCGTATGGTGCGTGAAAATCATCTGCGTGTAGAGGATTTGATCTATCCCATGTTCAGCGCCTTTGGCGAAAACATCAAAAAAGAGATCCCCTCCATGCCGGGTATCTATCAACTTTCTATCGAAAATCTGGTGGAAGATGCGCGTGAAGCTTATGAACTTGGGATCCCCGCAGTACTTCTGTTCGGGATTCCGGAGCACAAAGACCCGCTGGGCAAGGATGCCTACAGCGATGAAGGCATTATTCAGTGCACGGTCCGTGCTCTTAAGAAAGAGCTTCCCGAGCTTACGGTGATTACCGACGTGTGCATGTGCGAGTACACCGATCACGGTCACTGCGGGGTGATCAAAGACGGAGACGTGGATAATGACTCCACCCTCGAACTTCTCGCCGCTGAAGCGCTTTCCCATGCGCAGGCGGGGGCGGATATTGTTGCACCCAGTGACATGATGGATGGCCGCATCAGTGCCCTGCGTGAAATACTCGATGACAATGATTTCACCCATATCCCCATTATGAGCTATGCAGTCAAGTACGCAAGTGCCTACTATGGTCCGTTCCGCGATGCCGCGGATTCAACCCCTCAGTTCGGGGACCGGCGCAGCTATCAGATGGATCCGGCAAATCGGCGCGAGGCGATCCGTGAAGCGCAACTGGATGTGGATGAGTGTGCCGACTACCTTATGGTAAAGCCGGCACTGGCATATATGGATATCATTCGCGACATCAAAGAGCGCTTTGACCTCCCCCTGGCGGCGTACAATGTCTCGGGTGAGTACTCCATGGTAAAAGCCGCAGCGGAAAAAGGCTGGATTGATCACGACAAAGTAGTGATGGAGACCCTCACCGGACTCAAGCGCGCCGGCGCGGATCTGATCCTGACTTACCATGCCAAGGAAGCCGCACGTCTGCTCCAGGAATAGATAACGGTAGGGGCGCACCGATGTGTGCGCCCGTGTTCGTGACGCAACAAACACATGAATATGCACGACCAGGGGCAGACACATCGGTCTGCCCCTTCTCACTCATCCCCAGGACAAATATGCCCGAATATCACCACACTACCCTGGACAACGGCCTTGAACTCGTTGTTGCACCCCTTGACTATCTCCACAGTGTGGAGATTATCTGTTACGTAAAGGTAGGCAGCCGCTACGAACGTCCGGCGCAGGCTGGATTGTCCCATTTTGTCGAGCACATGATGTTTCGCGGTAATGCGCGCTACCCCTCCGGGCCGGCGCTGGAGCAGGCATTTGAGCAGCTCGGCAGCAATATGAATGCCGGTACCGATGCGGAAACCACGAGCTATTTTGCCCGGGTCCATCCGCAGAGTGTGACGCAGGGGCTTGAGCTCTTCAGTATGATGTTGCGCACCCCCAGGTTTCTACATCTGGATACCGAACGCGCCATTGTGCTCGAAGAGGCCTTGAGCGATTTTAACGAATTGGGCGCGGATATCTGTGCGGATAATCGCATGTCACGTCTTCTGTGGGGGGATCATCCCCTGGGGCAACCGATCATTGGCACCCCCGCGACTATTCGATCTTTCGGGGCAAATGAGGTGAAAAACTGGTATGCGCGCCACTATGTACCCAACAATATAGTGATCAGTATTGCCGGTCCGGTTGACCTTCAAACGGTGCAGGATGCGGTTGCAGCCCATTTCGGGTGTTGGACAGCGCCGCAGCTGTCTTCTGAGCTTGAAGCGCCGTCCCATCCGTTCTCGGGCCCGCGTCTCGATTGGGTCAAAGATTCCGATTCCCAACTCACTCTGCAACTCGCGTGGCGCACCGCAGGGCGTGACCATCCCCATGCGCCGGAGTTGCGGGTGCTGCGGCGCATGCTAGGTGAAGGGGGCGCGAGTCTATTGATGCAGAAATTGCGTGAAGATGCGGGGCTCACCTACAGCGTGGAGGCAAGCCTGGAGGAGTACCCTGACTGCGGTTGTTTCTCCATTGATCTCTCCACTGAGCCCGAGAACCTGGTGGCGGTGGTGCAGGCGCTGATTGAGGTGATGGAACAGGCGCGTACCCAGCCAAAGCAGGAAGATCTGGATATGGTGGTGCGCAATGCCCTGAATCATCTGGATTTTAGTCGCGACAATGTTGAAGATCTGGCAGGCCGCTATGGCTGGGGGGTGGTGAATGAATATATGCGCACTCTGGCGGATGATCTGCATATGTGGCGCAACATTGATGCGGCGGCCGTAGCGCATGCTGCGACCACCTGCCTCACACCCGAACAGATGGGGTTTGTGTGCATCGGCCCCTGGCGCGATGCAGATCGGCAGGAGGTGGAAAAACTTCTACACCAGCTGGTCTGAATCTAGGTTATACGGATGGTTTTGTATAAAAAGTTCTTGAAGCGAAAGAAGGTTTTGCGCTCTTCACTGCGGTCGCTGGTGGGATCGCATGCCTTGAGAACCTTTGCGATAGCAGGCATTGTGGTGGCTCCGTGGGAGCGCGCCAGATCAACAGTGGCGATAACTGCATCCCGAGGAAGATCGTTGCTGGAATAGGGGGTGTAGATCGCACTCCAGAAATCCTCGTCTCCATTGAGGATAGAGGTGAACACCCGCTGGGCCATCCCTTCATTTATTTTGTCATGGGAAACATCACCCTCCGCTATCGCCATAGGGGTGCCGATGGCACGGCGGATGTCATCGGCGCTGATGATGTCCGCACGCCGGAAAAAGAGGGCACGCAGGAGGATGGAGCGCAGCTCACGCATATTCCCGGTGTAGTGGTGGTTCTGCAGCATATGGCGTGCCGCCTTGTCCAACACCGGGGGATCAGCGTCATCCTGATTGGGGTTTTTGTACGCGCGGTGGAGTTTGCCTATAAAGTGGGTGCTGAGGTCGGGGATGTCCTCGCGCCGCTCGTTCAGGGATGGAACCTCGAGAGTGAGTTCCGAGAGGCGGTGAAACAGATCTTCACGGAACAACCCCTTCTTGATCAGTTCTGGCAGATTTTTATTTGTCGCGGCGATGAGAAGCACGTGAGAGAAACGGGTTTTATTCTCCCCCAGGCGAACAAAACTCCCGTTATCCAGAAAGCGCAACAGTTGCACCTGGGTTTTGGGGTCCGCATCTCCTATCTCATCCAGAAATACCACCCCGCCGTTGGCCTCCTCCAGAATCCCTTTCCGATCGGTGTGTGCGCCGGTGAAAGCTCCACGCTTATTGCCGAACAACTCCGCATAGGTGAGTTCGCCGCTGTAGGCAGCAATGTTGCTCTTTTTTACCGGCAGTTGGCGTCCGTTTTTGAACTGGGCCTGATACATCTCGTTCAGGCGCGAATAGATATTGTTGAACACAAACTCCTTGCCGCTGCCGGTGGCACCGGTGATAAAGATAGAGGGAAGTCCGAGGGCGGTATCTTCGTTGGTGCTGTAGTTCCACGAAGCAACGCGGTTGAACACCATGGGGGTGATGGTCTGGATAAAGTTGACCACCTCATTGGAACGGGCGGAGTTACCGATGATATTCCCGAGTTTGTAGGATGAGATCTTCGGGTCTTTGTAGGTGACGTCGCGGCGCAGCTGCGAGACCTCCTGGGTGAGGGCGGCGATCTGCTGCAGATCCACCAGATAACGCCCGATCATGCGCTCGATAATGCGCAGAATCCGCTTGTGCTCGCTGGTGAAGTAGTGCGGCTTGATACTGTCGAGACAGATGGTGGCCACCACCTTGTTGTCCACGATTACCGGCACCGCAAGCTCACTTTTGATCGCCTCGGTGAGATGGCGGTAAAACCCGTTGGTGTCCGGATCTTCGGTGTTCGCGATCATCTGCGGCAGGCCCGTGTGGGCGGTGTAGCCGGTAAGGCTGCGCTGTTCACGCGGCAGATCCATCCCGCCGACGCGGTTGGGGGGGATATACTTTTTGTACCACTCCTTGCTCTTTGCGCCGATGATGTTGCCATCTTCATCTTCTACCACCAGCCAGGCTCCATCTTCACGCTCTTGCACCAGGGCGATGCTTCCTGTATTCGCCCCGATCAGTTCCGTAGCTTTGGACAACACCCGGTTCAGAAACGGTTGCAACCCTTTGAAGCGCTCCTGCAGCAGATCGTTGATCTCCGAGAGTACCCGGATCTCCATGTGCTCTCCACCGATCTCGCGGATAACCCGTTCCGCCATCTCCGCGTGGGAATCGAGGAGGCCGCGTTCAAAGTCGGTGAAGTTGTAACCCTTATCGGTGTAGTAGTTGACCACGCAGATAATACGCCGACTGCGCGATGCGTAGCGCGGCACCGCATACAGTGACTTCAGCCCCAGCTCTTCGGTGAGGTAGCGTTTTTGCAGGGGCTCCGCTGCCAGATTGGGAAAGTACAGGGGGGAGAGGAAGCGTTCATCCACAATGGTACCATCGTTGGCGATATAGCGTGACAGGAGGGATTCTCCCTTCTGCAGGCTGATCATCTGCTTATCCTCGTAGAGCTTGCGTGCACTCGATTCGCGCGAGTAGGAGGTAAGGATGCGTAAGCCCTGAGCATCCCCCTCCGATCCCAGAGGGGCGGGGATCAATACCGAAGCAAGGGTGAGGTTTTTTACCAGGCGCACCGCTGATTTCATCATGTGTTGAGCCGCTTCACGGTTCTTGCGTTCATCGATGCGGCGGGCGAGGAGGAGCTGCTGGTGGTATTTACGCGCGATATCGAGGGTGGGTACTACCTGGGAGAGAAATTTCTTCAGCTTTTGCTGTTGGATTTCGAACGGGATCCGCCCTTTGCGCGTACTGTCCACACACAGTACTCCGATAGAGCGGTTTTTGTGCAGCAGAGGGAGGACGTAGGTTGCCCTGATATTGAAGCGCTGGGCAAAATTGAGCTCTTTAGAGTTCTCCAGGGTGCTTGTATCTTCCTGTTTAATCTCCTCCTGATTAACATAGACACGTGAAGTGACAAACTCCAGGGTGTTTATGGGGAAATTCATGCGCTGCAGATCTTCAGCCAGAGGTCCGGTGGCGATGGCGCAGCTGAGACTCCCCTGGGTGAAATCCTCCAGATAGATGCGCAGACGGTTGTGTCCGGTAAGCAGATTGACTGTATGAGCCATGAGATGGAGGATATCCTCGATACTCTCCTTGCCAAAGCCCTGGATTTTGCCCACCAGTTGTTCGATATCTGTGGTGGTTTCCGGCGTTATTTTTTTGGCTGTATTCAATGGCCTCTCCCTGTATCTGTCCAGTATGGGTGCGCAAATATCTCTGCGGGATGATAGGTCAGTTTGATTTGCGGCGCTGTTCCTTGAGCTGGTTCATCATCATCCCCGATATCTCCTTGTCCTGTTCTTCTCCAGGGGTGATATCTTCCATGCGGATATCGAAAATCAGACGCATACCCGCAAGGGGGTGATTGGCGTCAAGACTCACCTCGGTTTCGCTTATCTCCTTAACCATGACATAGAACATTGATCCATCCTGTTTGGTGATTTCAATCTGGTTGCCCACGGAGTAATCGAGCCCTTCCGGCATCTCGCTGCGCTGGACTTTCTGGATCAGTTCTTCTTTGGATTTGCCGTAGCCTTTCTCCGGCTCGATGGTGACGCGTTTCTCTTCCCCCACAATCATCCCTTCCACGGCCTCGTCAAAACCTTTTATCACCTCACGGTGTCCCACAATAAAGTTAAGGGGTTTTTTCCCGTCCGAGGAATCAAATATCTCGCCGTTTTCCAGCCGTCCGGTGTAATGCACCTTGACGGTATCGCCTTTTTTTGCCACAACCATGTTGTTTCTCCTGTAATTTTCTGACTAGCTATCACATTGAATTTTATGGTTAAGACTAGGTAGATTCGGTGTGAATGTCAATTGCGAGTTGCTCCCCTGGATATAAATGTGGAGGTGTAGTATGGATAAAGACACACTGCTAAGAGAGATTACGTTGCGGCGCGAACCCGCGCACTGTTTCATCCGCTGGGAGCGCCCCGATGGGGCATATGAATGCGAATTACTCGACTACTTCGTGCGCGTGCGTGCGGCGCGGGAGGATGTTGTTACCTTCGATCTGCTCGATATTGAAGATATGTGGCAGGAACTCCTGGCGCTGGGGCTTTCCGGCTTCAGTCGTGCGGTGCGCAAGGGGGTCGAGGTGATCGACTGGGTTCAAACCGACGCGCATGGGAACCAGCAGGTACGCAGTTGCTGCTTTCGCGCCGAAGGACTGGGCGCACTCTACGACGAGGTTAAGGAACTTCAAGCGTGGCGCAAGAGCTGAGTGAGGGCAGAAGCGCTCAGGCACCGGTGTTGCCGACTACGCTGACGGTGGTGTCGGCGAAGGTAACCTGTTTCCCGGGGCCGATTTTGCACCGCTTGCGCGTCTCTACCTGACCGTCAACCAGCACCTCCCCGGCATCGATCAGGTTCTTTGCCATACCACCACTCCCGCACAAGCCGGTGACCTTCAGAAGCTGATGCAGCTCGATATGTGGATTGCCTTCGAGTTCAAAATCTATGTGTGTCATTTGTTTACCTCTTGTTGAGATGCATATCTCACGAACGCGCCAGAACCAATCCAGCGGGGAGGGCTTCGCCGAACTGCAGGGTGCGGTCTGCATCATCCATAGCAACGTAGTGCTCCACTACTTCAACCTGATGGGCCGAAGCGCCGCTGTGTTTAAGTTTCGAAACGATCCGTTGCCGCAGGTCTGGATCGATATCGATGTCGCGCTGTTCGGTGCAACGCGCCGCCTGGGAAAACATGGCATTGAGCCCGTTTAAAGCAGGAGTATTCCAGTCCAATGACTCCATGCGTTCGAACAGATGCTCCACTTCGAGCGGGTGGACGATGCTTTCGCGTCCGGCGTAGAGAGGGGTGCGGCTCAGGAGACGCCCCAGTGCCCAGGTGTAGGGCGGGGTGTGTTTGAGGTTTCCCTTAAGGAGACGTTTGCTGAAAATCTGCACCAGATCACGCTTGGTTTCCGGGATCAGGTGTTCCAGCGCTCCGGCGAGATACACCATCTCTGGTTCCGGCTCGGTCTGATTCTGCAGCACGGTAAAGATCGAATCAAGCAACTGCTGTTGGCGCTGGCGGTTCAGCCCCCCGGCAACGCGGCGCCAGAGTAAGTACCACTGTTTCTGCACCCGTTTCTCTTTGGGGAATGCCATGCCCAACTGTTGCAGGCGCCACAGTTGCTCAATACGCGAATCATCGTGCTCTACACCATAACCGGGACGCAAGGTAAAACCCGCAAGATAGAGCCAGGTGTTTTCGTGTTCGACACTGCGGGTTTTGCGCGTGATGCCCGCGTTGAGGGGAGGCCAGAGCTGACGCAGGGTGGCGCTGTCCCAGGTTGCGCGCTTTCCCAGATGCTGTTCCAACTCGCGCGGCAGATGTTTGGGCTTTATATCCGGCAGGTCGGAGCGCTTTTTCTTGCCGTAAACCGCTTCAATACACGGCCTTGCTGCTTGCACCGCTGCGCGTCCTTCTGCGCTCATATCCGTACTCTGTGGTTCAGGCACACCACCTCTGGGCTTCTCCTCTACCTCTTTGCGCAGGTTGAAATCAAGGCGCCAACGTCCACTTCCATCGAGGGCTACGCAGTATATCTGCAGCAGTCCCAATTCATTGAGGCTTACCTCCAGACGCACCCGTACGCGGTTGTTGGCCGGGCGCGGTTGCTTTGCACCAAGGTGGATGGAGGTTTCGAGCGTGGGCAGGGGGAGAAACTCATCTCGGTTCCAGGTGGTTAGGGTGCCGGGGCGATCCTGCTGTCGTTTCAGGGCATAACAGCATTGAAAGCGTACCGGCTGGTTGACGAGGAGGTCGAATTCGGGTTCCGCGATCTTAAGGCTGTGTCCGGCTTCCATCCCCTTAGGGAGAATACATGCCAGGGTGCGTTCTTTTTTCTTGCGCCCATGCACTTCGAGATACAGGGAGTGAGGATATCCTCCGGTGATGCGCTCACTCTGGCTCTGTGCGGTTATCCAGCCGTAGCGTGCCGCCCCCCGACTGACAGCCAGGGATATCGCCTCGTTGTGTAACACGCGCAGGGGGTGACTCTCTCCCTGCCATCCCTGGAGTAAACCATACAGACGTTTACGCAGTAGCGCCGGGGTGACGCTGCCGCCGTTGAACAGCACCGCATCGATACTCTGACCGTCGAGAAATTCTGCCACATGCCGGGATATGCCACTGTCCTGAGCGTAGGGCAGGCCCCACTCCTGCAAGCCGGAGCTGTGATGCTGCGGGCGATCCTCAGCACCCGTCAGGGGGAAGAAACCTTCCAGAATACAGGTCCGTACCTCCTCAGCTTCCACCCGGATCGATTTGGTGGAGGAGAACAGCCCGGAGCCGGAACCGGAGATGGTTACGGGGAAACTCCGGGTTCCCGTGTCCGTATCGGGTTTCGCGCTCAGTATGCGCTCTTTGAGATCACGCGCCTGCGCGAGAAGTTGGCTCCACTGCTTGGCGCTCACCCGTTTGTCTTCCCCGACGAGTTTGCGTTCGAGCAGATGAGCGAGGGTGAGGTCGATGTTGTCTCCGCCGAGGAGGAGATGTTCGCTCACCGCCAGGCGTTCCATCTTCAGACCGGTGCTTGCTTCCTTGTTGGGGGCGACGCTGAACAGGCTCAGATCTGTGGTGCCGCCGCCGATGTCACATACCAGGATTTTCAGGGGGGCGAGCGCACGTTCTTCAAGTATGTCGTGCAGAATGGTGAGATTTTCTTTTTTCCCGAGCCAGAAGTAGAAGGCCGCCTGCGGTTCTTCAATGAGACGGAGGGTGTCGGGATATCCCGCTTCCTGTGCTGCTTGCAGGGTCAGTTCCTGCGAAGCCTCGTTGAAGGACGCCGGTACAGTGAGTACCACCTCCTGGTTGCGGAATGCCGCCGGGTCATCTCCGGAAACAGCCATGTGCAAATCCCAGATGTCACGTAGCCAGCACAGATACAAGGCGCTTGCCGCCACAGGGGAGAGGCGTTTATCTGTCCCTATCTCCTGTGATTGCCACGGTAGGATGGCGCTGGTGCGATCCACATCGCTGTGGCAAAGCCACGATTTGGCCGAGTGGATCACCCGCCCCGGACTGAAGGGGAGTTGCTGGCGCGCATACTCTCCCGGAATCCAGCCGGAATCAAGTTTGGGAATATCTTCACGTTCGGAGGTGTTGCGCTCCAGTTCCGCGCTGGCGGGTAAGTATGCAAAGGAGGGAAGTTCCTCCTGCGTGCGCACACTGGTGGTGCTGTCCCACTGGGGGATGGGTAGAACCTGGGATCCCTTTTCCGGCTGGCGCCTGTCCACGTAGGAGAGGACGCAGTTGGTGGTACCCAAGTCGATCCCGATGAAATAGCGACTCTGCTGTTTATGTGTTGATGTTGACATAGCTACTGCTCTTGTCCCCGCAGGTTGAATTCAATCTTCCAGCGTTTGCCGCTGGGTTGGTGCTTCATCCACAACTCCAGGGTTCCGAGTTCGGTAAAGCGGCTCAGGAGCTGAACCGGGAGGCGCTGTCGTTCCTCCCCTTCGAGGGTTACTTCGAGGCGTGCGCTTTCATCCAGTTCGTCAATCGAGTCTAATTCGGTGCCCATTTCGTCTCCGGCGCGCGTGGTGGAGCTGAAGAAACTGAATTCTGCTGCCTGCCCGGTCATGAGGCCGAATTCCCGCCCTTCAAGGAGATATTCCGTTCCTTCCTCCATCCCCTGGGGGACAATACATACCCCTTTGAGGCGCGGTTTCAGCCCCGGAACCGCCGGCATGGCACTCTGGAGACCGAGATAGTAGGAACGTGCCGTTCCCGCTTTGATTCTTATCCCCTCTTTACGCGCTACGGTGCGACCGTAGCCCGCCGCGCCGCGCGCTACTGCAAGATCGGGAGTTTCATTGTTGAGCTGACGCAGGGGCTGATCCGGGCAGAATCCCTGAATCAGTTCCATGATGCGCTGGCGTACCGCATCGGCCTTGAAAATCCCCCCGTTGAACAGGATTGCACTCGGGAACACAAACTCGGTTCCCCGGGCATGGCTGTGACACAGGTTGAGTTCTGCACCAAGTGTTATCCCCGAATCGATGTTACGGCGGCTGTTGACCAGAAACTGGGCCAGGTGTTTACTGATGACCGGGTCGGCGGTGTAGTTAAGGCCCACTTCCTGGAGGCCGGCACTGATTTCTTCCGGTATTGCATCGATGCCACACAGGGGAAGGAACCCGTCCATAACCACCTGTTCGATGTGAGCACGCTGGAGTTGGACAGAGCGGCTGCGCGCAAACAGGCTTGCGCCCCGTCCGGCGATGGAGATTGGATAGCTGCGCAGCTCCATATCATTCAGCAGGGCCTCTTTCCCCTGGCGGCACGCATGGATCAGGGCGAGAAACTGCGCGGTGTCGAGGGCCTTGCCGTTTTGCTCCATCTCTGCTTTCAGGGTGTATGCGAGGGCGAGATCCATGTTGTCTCCCCCAAGGAGCAGATGGTCCCCCACACTGATCCGCTCCAGATGCAGTTTTCCCTCTTTTTGGGTCACGGCGATGAGACTGAAGTCCGTGGTGCCGCCGCCCACATCACACACCAGAATCACATCCCCGGCCCTGACCTGCTCGCGCCAGGTTTCCACATTGGTGTCAAGCCAGTGGTAGAAAGCCGCTTGCTGTTCCTCCAGCAGGGTGACTTCCCCCCAGCCTGCAGCTTCAGCTGCTTCGGCAGTGAGGAGACGCGCAACCTCGTCAAATGAAGCCGGCACCGTGAGGGTGACCTGGCATTTGCGCAGATCCAGCTCTTCACCCTGTTGTTGCAGATGGTGCTCGAGGTTGTGGCGCAGGTATGCGAGATAGAATTTCTGCGCTTCCAGAGGGGAAATTTTGCGCTCCTCCAGGGGCGATTGCCACGGAAGGATGGGCTGGTATGGATCGTTATGGGAGTTGCACAGCCACGACTTTGCCGAGGTTATCAGACGTTCCGGCACTTCGGCGCCGTGCTCGCGCGCAAACATCCCGATGCGGCAGCTATGCTCCTCCTGCCATGGAATCCGAGGAAGGTGCTTTTGTTCCTCCTCCGTCGCGAGATAGATGCACGAAGGGAGAACCGCAGCCTCGCCCACACCTTTACGGCTGGTGAGTTGGGTTATATCGACGCTATGTGCCGGCTCGTTTGAGTCAATTGCGGCAATGGCAAGGGCGGAGTTCGAGGTGCCCAGGTCAATACCGATGGAATATTTGATAAGTGTTTCAGGCATAGCAGATTCTCTGTCAGAATTATATCAGTATTTGCAGGGCAGGTGAATCAACCCTGTTGAGTAGATTCTATTTCCACTTCGGCGGGGGCAATGACAAACGCGTCATCCTCCATCAGATCGACAGCGCTTACCCGCGGGAGGTTGACGCTGTGGGTGATCCAGCCGCGATGTAACACTACCCCGGTGTATGGAGGCTGTTCCGGAACCTTCCCTATAAGGCGGTAGGAGGCGCTATCGAACCCTTGCGCGAGGGTGATGCTATCCTCTTCTGCGCCATCGTGCAGGGGCGCTATCTTGAAGAAATCCCCCATAACCTCTTTACATCCCTGATGCACAATTCGAGCGGCAGCCCCTACCTGCTCATCTTCGTACGGAGTCATATCGTCCATGACAAAGTCGATCAGGCGCCCTTTTTCCTGCAGTCGTGAGAGGAACTGAATAACTGCAGCATCCTGAAGCTTGTGCGGATCTTGTTCCACCGCGGCAGCAGATGTCTGTGTTTCGGGTGCTGAAGGTTTGTCCTGCTGTTGCTTCTCTGCACCCTTGCGGCTTATCTGAACCATCTGCCACAACAAAAGGGCCAGGGGTAACCCGAGCGCGGCCCATTCGAGTTTTGGCACCAACTCCTCCGGAACCGGAGTGTAGAAAAGGGTGCTGATTACTCCTACAGTCAGAAGTGTGAGAAAAATGGCCATTTGTATATACTCCTTGTGCGAATTACATGCAGATATGGGGTTTCAGAGGGATAAAAAAGAAAAAATAGCTGTATATGTTTACGCAGTACATATCGGCATTTTTTATATGTGTGTAGCTTCAGAATTAACTAGGATCTGTTTTATAAATCACGCACTATAACATTATCCCTCCTCCATGTCGCGTGACATGTCCACGTATGTGGCAATATATGCACGATATTGCAAGAATTCATGAGGGGTACTCGAGAAAAATTGTTAAAGTTCTGTTACCAATCTTGCTCGACAACCTTGCAGCTCTGTACTACTATACGCGTTTGGACGCACTGAAGTTGCATAAATCACAACCCGGAAAACACAGCCATTGACATGTGGCATGGCCTGGTGGGGATTCTCCTCAGGTCGATGCGGTAACAACGGGCCGAAAGTGGGTGTATCGATAATGAAATCGGTAACAAAATATATTGCCCGCCTCGGGGCGGAAACCATGTATTTTTGCGCATGGTATGGACGCCTGGGGCTATTCCTCCTCACCAGTGTGATCGCGGTGCTGAAGCCGCCATACAAACTGCAGCCTGTAATTAAGCAGATCCGTTTTATAGGGGCAAACTCTCTGTATGTTATTATTTTTACCGGTTTGTTTACCGGGATGGTCCTGGCGTTACAGGGATACTACACTCTGAATAAATTCGGTTCAGTGGGCTTTCTGGGTGCCGCAGTATCTCTAAGTCTTATCCGCGAACTTGGGCCGGTACTCGCAGCACTGATGGTTATCGGACGTGCTGGTTCCGCTATCTGTGCCGAAGTGGGGATTATGCGCAACAGTGAGCAGATTGACGCTCTGGAGTGCATGGCGATTGATCCTTTTCGCTACCTGATCGCTCCCAAACTTCTCGCCTCCCTCATCGCCATGCCACTGCTGGTGTGTATCTTTGATGTAGTGGGTATTTTGGGCGGCTACCTTGTGGGGGTGCATCTGTTTGATGTGAGCGCAGGTTCTTATTTCCAGGGGATGTATAAAAACGTCGTGTGGCAGGATCTGGAAATGGGTTTCGTGAAATCATTCGTGTTCGGTCTTTTGATGGTATGGATCTCCTCCGCGCGTGGTTTTTACCTGCATCTGGAGCGCGATGGAGGATTCGGGGCCCAGGGGGTGAGCCGTACTACTACTAAAGCGGTGGTAATGGCTTCAGTTTCAGTACTGGTGTGGGACTACCTGGTAAGTGCAATCATGCTGTAGAGGTGCCGGATTTGTTGTATGAGGTTTTTGTCCCCGAATGCGAGCGGATAGTGCTTGATGGAGTTTGGTTTGGAGCAGGATAGAGAATGTATAATCGAGCTGGAGGATGTGCGTAAATCCTTTGATTCGCAGACAGTGCTCGATGGGGTGAATCTGAAGATTCCCGCCGGGACCACTACGGTTATCGTCGGTGCCAGCGGTCAGGGCAAAAGTGTTATTTTAAAGCACATGCTCGGCTTGTTGAAACCCGATAGCGGACAGGTTAAGGTTTTCGGACATGATCTGATCAGCTGCAGCAAGGCTGAGATGCGGGAGATCCGCAGTTCCTTCGGGGTGCTGTTTCAGAATGTTGCCCTGTTTGACTCCATGAGTGTGTACGACAATGTCGCCCTGCCACTGCGTGAACGCACCCATATCAAGGAAAAGGAGATCCGGGTGGCGGTGGAGGAGAAACTCGCTTTGATGGGGCTTGAAGGGCAGGAAAAAAAATTCCCAGCTCAACTTAGCGGAGGGATGAAAAAGCGGGTTGGACTTGCACGCGCGCTGATGCTCGATCCGAAGGTGGTGTTTTTCGACGAACCCACAACCGGGCTTGACGTGAACAAGAGTAACGAAATATATCGCCTGTTTTATAAGACCCAAAAGCAGTTGAACTATACCGCTGTAATAGTTAGTCACGATGTCCCCAAGATATTCAAGCTCTCTGACTATGTGGCTTTGATGGCTGAGGCGCGTCTGCATGGGCCGCTCTCGCCCGAGGCGTTCCAGTTATCTAATGATCCTTTGATCCGCTCCTTTGTCCTTGAGACCATGGGGCCGATATACAGTAGTGAAACGGAGGAGTCTCTTCTTTATGAAACGTTTTAACCTTGAGGTGGTCGTTGGCTTGTTTATGTTGCTCGGCTTTGCCTGTTTTGTGTTTATGTCAGTTAAGCTTGGTGATGTTAAGATATTCAACGATAAAACCTATACGGTCAATGCGCGCTTCGGTTCGGTAGCCGGGCTGAAACAGGGAGCCACGGTGGATATTGCCGGGGTGACTGTGGGTAAGGTGGCAAACATCGAACTCAATCACGAAACCTACGAGGCGATGGTAGCCATGCACATTAAACCCGAGGTAAAACTGCAGGAAGATTCTATCGCTTCTATCCGAACTTCGGGTATTATCGGAGATCGATACATCAGTGTTCTGCCCGGCGGTTCTTTAGGTCTGATAGAGGATGGGGGCGAGATCTTCGAGACTGAGTCGGCAATCAATTTTGAGGAACTCCTCAGCAAGTACATCTTTGAAAACTAACTCAGGTGTTTAGATGTTGAAACCGGGTGTTACATTTATGTGTCGGAGAAGACTTCAGTATGCTGCATTGACCGTGCTTGCGTTGTTGTTGGCATTGCTTTTTGCTCTTTTCCCTCTCACTTCTGTCGTTGCAGCTACAACAGCTCCATACGCAGGGGACACCGAAGTCGCCACATCATCTGATTCTACCGCAGTTGAGGAAGAGTTTGCCTACGAGGACCCCTTTGCGGATGACCCGTTTTCTGACGATCTGTACGGGGATGAGAACTGGGGTGAGGAGTGGCCAGATCCTCTTGAGCCGATAAACCGCGCGGTGTTCTGGTTTAATGATAAGAGCTATTTCTATATCCTTAAGCCGGTGGCGCGTGCGTTTCGCGTGGTGCCGACCTCGATCCGTGCCGGGCTCAGTCGCATGTTTGACAATCTTGAGTCCCCCCTGCGGGCAGTTAGCAGTCTGTTTCAGCTCAAATTTACCCAGAGCGGGATTGAGCTGTCCCGTCTTGTGATAAACACCACTGTGGGAGTGGGTGGATTTTACGACCCGGCCAGGAACTGGTGGGGTTTACGCAAACAGGAAGAGGATCTGGGGCAGGTGTTGGGACATTACGGCGTGGGGAAAGGCTTTTATCTGGTATTGCCCCTGTTGGGCTCCTCCACTCTGCGTGATGGTGTTGCCAGGGTACCGCAGTTTTACGCCGATCCTCTCTATTGGACGCTGCACCGCGACGGACAACTTGTGGCCAAAGGTATGGATTTGGTAAACGCTATCTCTCTTGACAAAGATACATACGAAAGTATTGTAGCAGAACAATTAGACCCATACTTGTTCGTGCGCGATGCCTATTTGCAGCGGCGCGCAGGGTTGATTAAAGAGTGATGCACGGGCATATTTAGCCTGTTTAAACTTGATGCTTTCGCAGAAAGCATCAAATTAGATGGCTGAGCAAAAAGCGCCAAATGCAAGGCGCGTGATTATCCCTGTAGGGACTTTGCATGCAACGCCGTCATATTTGTGTATATATTAATAGTGGAGATTTGTTATGAAGTCTGGATCAACTGGGCTGATATCTGTTTGTATTGTACTCTTTACACTTCACATTTTCATTCCTGCCAGCGTTCATGCTGAGAAAACTTCTGCATCGCAGGAGACAAATACACGCAGTGAGTCTGAAGAGCGCCAGTCTGGCCCGAAATGTGAGATCAAAAAAACGGTGGATAAAATCGTTGCACAGCTGCGCACCATCGGTTCCACCCCAGATTGGCGCGATAATGTAACTGCCCTGGTGCGCGGTAAGTTCGATTTTCAGGTGATGTCTCAGGGAGTGCTCGGCCCCAACTGGCACCGGATTTCAGCTGAGGAACGCGAGCGCTTTATTGAGTTGTTTGCCCTCCTGCTCGAAGAAACCTATGTCGGGAGAGTTAAGGAATATACCGATCAGGACATCCGTTTTGGCGATGAGCAGATTCGCCAGGACCGCGCCAAAGTAGATACCTATGTCGCGATGCAAAGTGGTGATGAAATCCCCATTTCATACAAAATGCTCCAGCAAAATGGTGAGTGGCAGGTGTACGATGTGGTGATTGAAGAAGTCAGTCTGGTGCGTAATTACCGCAGCAGTTATTCGAGCGTGTTGCGTAAAAAGGATATGGCTGGACTCCTTGAAGAGATGCAGGCCAAGATTGAAGAACTCAAGCAGCGCCATGCTGAAGAGGATGGGAACGCATAATGGTACCGGTGCACGAAGATCAGTGCCTGCAGATGAAGCGGGATTTTCGTTTCTTTCACTTTCTTACCGAGGAGGATATCCGGCAGCTGCAAAAGTTCTTTAAATGCAGAAGTTATGCTCCCGGGGAAGATTTGTGGCGCGAAGGGGACTCTTCCTATTTTATTGCGTTTATTACACGCGGACGGGTGGAGACCAAAAAAGAAACGGAATTCAAAGGCAAACAGGTGGTGGTAGGAGTCTATGGTATTGAATCCCTCATCGGTATTGTGAGTTTACTCTCCAAGGAGAAAAGGCCGGTAACGGCTACTGCGCTGGAGGAATGCAGTGTACTGATTCTGGAACAGGAAAGTTTTGACACGTTAAATCGGGAACAGCCTGAACTGAGTAACCGCCTCATGAAAGGGATGCTATTCTGCCTCTCCATGCGCCTTAAGCAGTCATATGAGCGTCTCGCTGCCATCTTCTAAGCCAATTCGGGCCAGAGGTAATAGTCAAGAGCGTTGTTTTTCGCATGGTACATGGCCTTGTCTGCAATGTGCAGGAGTTCCAGAGCATTGGAAGCGGTAGCAGGGTAGGTACTTATCCCGATGCTGCAGTTAACCTCTATGTGTTCGTGTTCTATGCCATAGGGAAAATTGAGGCGAGGGATTATCTTTTTGACGATTTTTGTGGCGGCTTCTGCATTTGGAAGTTCTTCGAGGATAAATATGAATTCATCCCCTCCAAGGCGTGCCGCCATATCACTATTGCGGATAGCCCCGGAAAGGCGCGCAGAGAAGTTTTTCAGGATAGTGTCACCCGCTTCGTGCCCGAACACATCATTTACATGCTTGAATTTGTTGAGATCGACAAAACACACCGCTATCACGTGACCTTGTGCTTCTGCATTGCGAATAGCTTTTTCCAGCTGATTTGTGAGCAGGTTCCGATTGGGTAGACCGGTGAGTGGATCGTGGCTCGCCATGTAGCGCAAAGTGTCTTCCGTGTGTTTGCGCAATGATATATCGTGAATAATGCACTGGATGAGGTTGCGATCCTGAACGCTGACATTGCTGCAACTGATATCTACCGCAATATTTATACCCGACTTACATTTCAAGCTCACATCCTTTTTGTTTCCCTGTTCAGCGCAAGAGGAGCGCCGAGAATCATCCGGATTCTCCACCAGATCGTTCATCCCCATACTGAGCAACTCTTCCTTCGAATATCCCGTGACTGTTGAGGCAGCATGGTTTACATCCACGATCCCTTTAGTGTCAGAATCCATTACAATAATGGGGCTTTTCGCATCCTGAAGCAAAGCACGATAGCGGGTTTCAGATGATTGGAGCTTCTGGCATAGATCGTAGAGGGCTTCTTCCTGCAGGGTACGCGCTTGGACACTCGCGGTTGTGCCGCAGATACAGGTAGCGATGCCGTGTTCATCACGTTCAGCCGCAATAGCGCGGATTTCAATGCGGTGGTTTGTTGAATCTGCACACACCAGACGCAGTTCACACTCGATTTGAGCAATGTCGCCATAGCAGAGCTGGCGGAGTTTTTTTATTAATTTGGCGCGATCTCGGACATGCACAAGACGCAAAAAGGCGCGCGGCGAGCGGATTTCAGATTCATAAGTAGCGAGAATCTTTCCAAGCCATGCCGGACTGTAGTTCAGAATTCCGGGCTGGAAGGTATAAACCCAGGTCCCAAAATGTCTCTGAAATAAAGAAAATAACTCTTGCATAGATACAGACATTGGAGCCCGGTACCTCCGGTGAATGGTCGTTACATTGCTGAACAGAGCACAATTAGATCGGCTCAATTGTTATGTTAGAGGATGCCAGAAAGGGTCACAAAGTCAACTGAATATTAGGAATATCTTAGCCTGAATTGCACAAGCAATATATGTGTATAAAGGTAGTGTCTTGTTAGGCAAGGTCGTCAGGGGGCGCGGGAGGCCCTGGTGCGTGCTCTTCAAATATGCACGCACCAGGACCGAAGGTGTAGATTGAGACAGAAGTGGGCTTAGCGTGGAGGCAGTTTGCTGCTGATGTTGTTTTGCACCCAGTTCTGATCCCACCATTCGATGGGGTTTACCGGGGTGCCGGAAATGACCATGCTAAAGTGGAGGTGATCGCCTCCGGCGAGTCCGGTGGAGCCACTGCGGCCGATAATGTCACCGCGCTCTATCTCCTCCCCCACACTTACGTCTATGCTGCTTAAGTGGGCATACAGGCTCTGCAACCCCAGACCGTGGTCGATAATAATGCAATTGCCGTAGATCCCCACGAAGTCCGTGAATACCACGGTACCATCATTGGATGCCTGTATCTGATCCTGTGCTACAGAGGCTAGATCAACTCCGAGATGGGTCTGAGTGTCGATGGTTTCTCCTGCGTAGATATACTTGCGCCGATCGCCGAAGGTTGCGCGTGTGGCAGTGTTAGGTTGACGGATAAATGCCTGATCCCAGGTGGGATAAGGCTGGGTATTGCTGCCGACCTCCTCCAGCCACGCGCGGTTTTGAGGGCGAAGTTCGCGATTGACCTTCAGGAAGATATCCAGCGGGGTCTGCGCTTCAGGGAACATGTGTTCAAACTGGGGCATCTTGCTATTCAAAAAACGGTCATTGATATGGATAGTGTCAGTGATAAAACGGCGCTTGTTGAGGTGGTAATAGAACCCACCATTGCCGGTGTTGCCTGCTGCATCAGTACCTTCGAGGCGTGGGATGGTGTCTGGATCTGCATCGTAGGGAAACGCAAACAGGCATATGTAAGAACCATCCGGTTGTTCATATCCGGGGAAGAAACGCTCCTCAACGCGGATACCGCTCTTCAGAAGGGGTTCGGAGGAGGTGTATGCAATCAGCCCAGCACCACCGTAGTTGAGATTGTGCGCCCGAGTGTTTACCGAGAGCATCGGGGCGCGGGTGTCGCGAGTCAGCGCATAGGTGACATCGGTGCTGTTCCCCTTGCCGAAATGGTAGTAGGCGCGATCTGTAGTGCTGATTGTGATCTCAACCGGACCATCCTGCAGATTCGGATCCAGCTCGATTGCCTCATGCACGCTGGTGGTATCTGCGGGGTATTTTTTGTCCAGAAGGGTGAATTCATTGTCCCCCTGGGTGAGGATTACGCTGGCCTGTTTAAGGCCGGATTTGTCCTGCAGCTCCAGGTGTAGCAAGGTGCTGCGGGTGATATAGCCTTCGTCAGGGCTGAAGCTCAATTCCGGCCCCTGAGTATCATGAAAATACATGTATGCGCCGAAGGCAAGTGCTCCAAGTAGTGCCATGCCTAAAAGTTTTTTGATCCCTTTCACGGTTTTATCCCCTTTACTCTGCAAAAAATTGGCCGCGCTTTGGGTCAGATACAGATCCCGGAAGCGATGATGATGCGGCATATGAAGGTCTGATGTATCTACGAGTGTTGGCGCCAGATAGGTGTAGTTGTGCCCTTGTTGGACAGGTAGCGTTCGCAAATATGTGAACCTGAATTCACCTGGGGTGAATCTATCAGATCCGCTGCATAACGTGAACCGCGATTTCTGTTTGTCATATTGAAATGTTGCTAAATTATGCGCTTGGCAATGAAAATCAGAGGTTTGGACAAACAAGAAAAAGGATAGTATAATTCTCTTTTCCGTAAAGTTTCGCTCTCGAGTATATGTGTATGCAGGGTACTCTGGTTGGCGTAACCCCTTTCCACGAAGGTTTTATCGGAGAGGGTGTTTAAAGGAGGAATGGTTTGTCTTTTAACAGTGGTAAGACGTTTAAAGAGATGCTTGACGCTGCAGGCGAGATAGCCGGCGACCAATGGAGCGTTCTGGAGCATCCTATGGAGGAGATTCTCGATGCTGAGCGCGACTCGCTACGTGAACTGGCCTCTGAGTGGATGCGCTCCGGTTTGAGCGATAAGGAACTGGATACCAAACTACAGCATCTGCATCAGCGTTTTGTAGCAGCCCTTGCGAAGGAGGTTGAGGTGGAGCAGGATTTGCTGGAGCGTGTGGTTCAGGCTGCCATCAACAGCTACTGGAAGGCTCTTATGGCAGCCCTGTAATTATTTTTTAACCCCACCTTTTGCGCTGCTTTTCTCCGTTCAAACGTTATTTAACTGGTTTTTATCCCCGATGCGGTAGCGTTGCGGCACTTGCCTGATATCAAGCAGGGGGAGAAAATCTTCTATAGCATCTTGCGCTGGCCATGGCGCACCCATCTCTGTGCCAAGGGAGCGGATCAGTTGCCAGCTTTTCAATGCATCAAACCATTCGTGGAACGCCTTGATCCGGCGGTGCGTGTCCTTATGGTTGGTCTGCAGTTGGGTCCACACGCGCATAAATCCTGTTTCGTGCACAAACTGCGCGCCGAGAGCGGTTTGATGCTGCAATTGAGTCAGTAGATCCTCCCCCCTGCTTTCGGGTGAGGATGAGACCAGTTCCAACCAGAAGCGCAGCACCATATAGCACTTTAAAGGATAGAACAGTTGCAGAGGTTCCTGTGTACTGCAGGCGTAACGTATATTCTGCCCGGTGCCGAAGGGAGTGCGGGTGGAGATGCGCGCGGCGGGGAATACACAGGTCCCCTCAATATGTTCAACTCCGCCGGTCTTCGCGAGTTGCTGTAAAAAATAGAAATCCTCTCCTGCCTTGCGCAGATTCATCCCGCCGCAGTTTACATAAGCATAAGCACTGCTTGCCATGGTACTGCCGATGCTGAAGTACGCGTAGGGCGATCCCGCCCATTTTAGACCGGCAACGTGGCAGCGTAAATAGAGTTCGTAGTCCTCAATGGCATGCTGCTGAATGGTGTTGGCGCTGGGGGTATGCGCAAAGGAGAGCACGCCGGCGTAGAATGTTTGCTGTTGTGCGTAGTCCACTAAGGTGGCGGCATAGTTGGATTGCACCCTGGTGTCGGCATCCAGATGTGCTATCACTGTGTGTGGAACCATATGGGGCAGGAGCAGATCGGCGCCGATTTTGCGCGCCATTCCCACACCTCCGTTCTTCAGTGGTAAAGACGTAGTGGCGCCAGTTGCATTGATCCATGCGAGATTGAGGTTCAGGGTAGCGCGTGCGTATGGGGGTAGACGTTCCAGGTCGGCGCGGTTCTGGATTTCAATCTCAGGCCGGGCATCGCAGCGCTGATTTACAACTACGAGGATCAGGACCTGCTCCAAGGCGAAGGCGGGGTTGCACGCGATTGAATCGAGGGTAGCAAAGAGTTCGTCCCCCTCAGCCAGGGCGGGAATGATCACAGCCGCCGCGAAACTCTGGCATCTGCCCGGATCTAGCCCTTCAATCTGCCACTTTCCAGCTAATGCGCTGCGCTGCAGGTAGCGCTGGCGCATGCGCTCCCAGGATACATTGTTCATGGGGTAGGTGCGGCTTTATATATCTGGAGCAGATGGATAAGGGGGGCATCTTCGGGGTTAAGCCAGTGGATGGTAGTGCCACGTTTCTCCATGCGCCGGAACCAGGTTTCCTGCCGTTTGGCGAACTTGCATATCGCGTTTCCAAGTTTCTCCACCATGTCGTCATAGGTCAGCTTCCCCTGCAGATACTGTGCGATAAAACGGTATTCGAGGCCGTAAAACTCCAGGGTCTCCCAGCTTGTTCCCCCCTGATGCAGGCCCTCAACCTCTTCCACCATCCCCTGCTGCAGGCGCTGGTTAAGGCGCTCCCTGATGCGCTGGCGCAGTAGCGGACGCGGCCATTGGATGCCGAACACCAACGGGCGCAACCGTGGAGGTGCAGGAGAGGACGGGACGCGTTCCTGCGCGATGGCTATCTCGATGGCGCGAATGAGGCGTTCACGCTCGTCAAGGTCGGTCGAGTTGTGCTGCTGGGGTTTAAGACGTAGCAGTTCTCCCTGCAGTTCTTCTTGAGTCAGGCGTTCCAGACGGGCGCGCAGCTCTGGATCCGGTGGGGCCTCCACCATGTGGTAGCCGTTAAGCACTGCTTCCAGATAGAGCCCGGTTCCGCCGCACATTATCGGCAGGCGTCCGCGCGCATGGATATCTTCAAAAGCGGCATAGAAGCGCTGCTGAAACTCATACACATTAAATTCGTATCCAGGAGCCACTACGTTGATGAGATGGTAGGGGATGTCGGCGTATTCCTCCAAATCCTTACCGGTGCCGATATCCATGCCCCGATACACCTGGCGTGAATCCGCAGAGACGATCTCTCCTCCCAGGGGGGTGGCACAATCCACAGCAAGGCGGGTTTTGCCTGATGCCGTGGGCCCCAGAATCACTATAAGATTATATGGGGAGGGTTCGGTCTCAAAGGAGTAGATACTGCAAGGGACTTTCTGTGTTTGAAGAAGGCTGGATTCTGGCATAGATATAAGAAGAGACCCATTGTATTAAGTGGTTTGGAATATATCCTGACACATATCGCACACTGTATGGAGCTTTTCAAGCGTGCGCTTATCTGCTAGATTGAATTTTTATTTTGTGAGTATTGTTTTTTGCCCTTTTAGACTGTAGGGCTTAACTCCGTTTTTGTTTTTGCAACCAGGGTGCGCAGTGCTTCGGTATATGCGCGCATTAATTTTATATGACTCAACCACAGCATAGCTCCGTTAAGATCATTCCCCGTTCCGACCACGATATTTCGCGCAAATACATCGATGAAAACAGCCTCAAGGTGTTGTATCGCCTCCATCGGTATGGGTACAAAGCCTATCTTGTGGGTGGTGGAGTGCGCGATCTGCTCCTCGGACGCCACCCGAAGGATTTTGATATTGGTACCGATGCAACCCCTGAGCAGGTGCACAAGCTGTTTCGCAACAGCCGTATCGTGGGACGGCGTTTCCGTCTGGTGCATGTTCTGTTCGGGCGCAACGAATGTATCGAAGTGGCAACCTTTCGCCGCAAGCCGGATGAGGACGAAATTCCAGCGGATGAGAATTTTTTTTGTGAAAATGTTTTTGGCACCCCGAAGGAAGATGCGTTCCGGCGCGATTTTACCATCAATGCTCTGTTCTACAATATCGATGATTTCAGCGTTATTGATTGCACTGGAGGACTGGAAGATCTGCGTCGTGGCATTATCCGGGTGATCGGTGATCCCGAAGTACGCTTTGCTGAAGACCCGGTGCGGATGTTGCGCGCCCTGGAGTTCAGTGCGCGCCTTGGTTTTGATCTCCATCCCGATATAGCTCCGGCGATAGAGCGCAATGCCGAGCTCCTTACTGGTGCTGCTCCGGCGCGAATTCGTGATGAGCTCATGGAGTTATTTCGTCACAAGGTTGCAGGCAAGGTGCTGCAACGTGCCGCAAAGCTCGGATTGTTGGAGTATCTAGTGCCGGATCTGCAGCCGGCACGTGAGAGTTTCGATATGTTGCGTCAGCTTGATCTGCGTACTGCTTCCGGGAAAAAGGTAGATGAACCCACTGCACTCGCGGTTATGTTTTTGACTCCGTTTCGGCACGCGCTCAATCCGGATATGCCGCTCGGGGATGTGCATAAGCTCGCGAATCGCGAACTCAGTCGCCACTGCCGCCGCTTCAGTATTGCCTCGGGGATTCGGCACCAGGCGCGCGAGATGTTGATTGCGTTTTTTCGCTTTACGCGTGGGCGCGGACGCCGGGGGGAACAGCGTTTTCTGCGCCATCCGTTTGCTCCGGTGGGATTCGAGCTCTTCAAACTCTGGTGCGAGTGCTGTGACAAAGAACAGGAACTTATGCAGAGCTGGAGTGCTGCCCTGGAAGGGACTGAGGAGCAGAGGCCGCGTCCGAAGCGCCAACCCGGGAGTCAGCGGCGGCGACGTCGGAAACGCAAAAATCCCTCGCCTAGCCCTTGAGTCCGCAAGACGGACACGGAGTTATCCTTAGACCTCCTCCTGGCACAGGGTGACGAGATAGCCGCTGGGATCGTAAAGCCATATTTCACGGCGGCGGTGCTGTTCATCTTCCAGCTCATACAGAGTGGGAAGCATGTGCTTTTTAATGTTTCGCGCTATGGTGGGAAGATTTTTCACCCTGAAGTCAAGGCTCACACCCGCACCCAACTGGGTGCGCCCCAGATGCTCAAATGCTGCCGGATGCCTCGCACGCAGATCTGCCGCCGGGCGCATTACAATGTTGGCGTTGTTCTCGCGTATGATGAGATTTTCGGCACCCTTGGTTGCGGGGCGAAAGCGTTCTATCTTGAATCCCAGAATATGCCGGTAGAAAAAGTCGCTGTGTTCAAGGTCGGTTACGCCTAAAGTGAGGATAAAATCCATAATCTGTGCATGAACTCCAGAGGTGTGTTAAACAACCGTGTTAATAAGCCTTTCGCGCTGGAGTGTAACAGAGCCATACAGCCTGAACCAGTAGGGATTGGTGTGGCTGCTCCATGCATGTACTGCACTTGTGTATGCAACGCACTCATAAGGAAGTAACGCCGTGGACCAGAACAGATCTTCATCGTCCTTTTCTTTAACTCCATCCTCTCAACCTCTCACTGCCTACATTGCGCTGGGAAGCAACATGGGGGCGCGCCTTGAATTTCTCCGCTCTGCCCGTACAGAACTGGAACACAGAGGGGTAACGATTGTGGCGAGCTCACCGGTATACTGTACCGAGCCGGTGGGTGGACCGCCGCAGCAGGATGACTACTACAACGCCGTCCTTCAGGTAGAGGTGATCTGCTCTGCCTTCGAGTTGCTGCATATCTGTCAGGATGTGGAGCAGAGTGCGGGGCGCAAGCGCCTGCAACACTGGGGGCCGCGTACTCTCGATCTGGATATTCTTCTGTATGCTGATAAGATAATCAGCACTTCCGAATTGCAGGTGCCACATCCGCGCATGTGTGAGCGTCGTTTTGTCCTGGAACCTCTGGCAACCCTGGAGCCACAACTGGTCCACCCCGTCGCGGGGAAAAGGGTTGCCGAGTTGCTGCAGTTGTTGCCCGAATCGCCTCGGGTCTGTAAAGTGGCGGATATGTGGTAATTTTACCTTGAAGCTCAAGCATATGATGCTTTCGCAGAAAGTATTGATTTGGATGGATAAGCCAGAAAGGTCTGATGTAGATGCTGGTACGCATTATTCTGTTAATAATCCTGTTTTTTGTGTCCTACACGGTGGTCAACGCCCTGTTTCGCGTGTTGGGGCGAACCTCTTCGGTACCGGATAAATCCTCCACCGAGGCCGAAGTGGGGAAAATGGTCGAATGTTGCGAGTGCGGCACCTATGTGCCAGAATCGGAGATCATCCGGCGCAATATCCACGGCGAGGCCAGGGCATTCTGCAGTAGAGAATGTCTGCAGGAGTACAAAAGAAAAAACGATTAATTCAGTTTATATACATAAACGAGGGGGATGCATGTGTGCAGCCCTCATCCTGTGCTACATTTATTTTAGAGCATTAAAATGATGCTTTGGCAAAAAGGGGACTGGAACGATGGAATTTTTTATCGATACTGCAATTATTGACGAAATCAAAAGCGCAAATGAACTCGGACTGGTGGATGGCGTCACTACCAATCCATCGCTAATAGCCAAAAGCGGACGCGATTTTACCGAGGTCATCACCGAAATAACCCAGATTGTAGATGGGCCCATCTCTGCTGAAGTCATTGCCCTCGATGCACCCGGGATGCTCAAGGAGGGACGCGAACTCGCACAGATCCATCCTAATATTGTAATCAAGGTTCCCATGACAGAAGAGGGGCTGAAGGCGACGCGCGCGTTCAGTGCCGAAGGGATCAAAACCAATGTCACCCTGATTTTCTCTCCCTTGCAGGCATTGCTTGCTGCCAAGGCGGGAGCGACCTATGTATCGCCGTTCGTGGGACGCCTTGACGATGTGGGGCAGGAGGGGCTTGCCGGCGTGGAGCAGATCCGCACCATTTTTGACAACTACGGCTACCAGACTGAGATTATCGTTGCATCGATCCGCAATCCTATCCATGTGCTGAATGCCGCATTGGTGGGGGCGGATGTTTGTACCATCCCGCTGAATGTTATGTTGCAGTTGGCCAAGCATCCCCTTACGGATATTGGGATTGAAAAATTTATGGCCGATTGGGAAAAGACCAAATAGGCGCCCTTCTTCACATTGGGCTAAAACAAATCCGACTTTCGATTTGTTTTAGCCATACTGTAAAATAGGGGCCAAGATTACAGCCATGGTAAATCTTATCACTCGACTTTGACAGGTAATTTATGCCAGTCTGATCTGGTTTAATTATATTTACTGCAATGGCAATAAATTAAGTGGGCGAAAACAACGCTCAATCGAGGTATGTTCCTTTCAGCAAGGGAGTATGTATGAATATCCACGAGTATCAAGCGAAAGACATTCTGAGCGCGTACGATGTGCCGGTGCCCCGCGGGCGTGTGGCCGTGACCGCGGAGCAGGTGGAACGCAAGGCCAAGATGATGGGTGGCCACTGCGTGGTAAAGGCACAGATATATGCCGGGGGGCGCGGCAAAGGCGGGGGGATCAAAGTAGCCCACCACCCCGAACAGGCGCGCGAGATGGCTAAAGAGATGTTCGGCAATCGCATCGTCACCCCCCAGACCGGCCCTGAAGGACTCAAGGTCCGGCGGATTCTGGTGGAAGAGCCCATTGAGGTTGGACGCGAATACTACGTTTCCATTGCCTTGGATCGCGAATCCTCACGCTACTGTCTCATCGCTTCTGCCGAAGGGGGAGTGGATATCGAGCAGGTCGCGGAGCATAGCCCGGAAAAAATTCATAAGCTCCTGATAGACCCCTATACCGGCTTGCGCTCATATCAGGCGCGCAAAATTGCCCATGCCATCGGCCTCAAAGGAACGGTTGCAGAAGACTGTGTGCAGTTCATGCTCAACCTCTACCGCTGCTGTATCGAAAAGGATTGCTCCCAGGTGGAGATCAACCCCATGGTGGTCACCAAGACGGATTGGCTCCTTGCTCTGGATGCCAAGATCAACTTTGACGACAATGCCCTGTTCCGTCACTGGGAATACCACGAGATGCAGGATTTCTCCCAGATGGATCCCCTCGAGATCAGCGCGGCGAAGTTCGACCTCGCATACATCAAACTCGACGGCGATATCGGATGTATGGTCAATGGTGCCGGACTTGCAATGGCGACCCTGGATGTCCTCAAGGAAAGCGGTGGCGAGCCCGCCAACTTCCTCGATGTTGGGGGCGGTGCTACACAGGAGAAAGTGGCGGAAGCGTTCCGTATCATCCTTCAGGATGAGGATGTAAAGGCTGTATTTGTAAATATCTTCGGCGGCATCATGCGCTGTGACGTTATCGCCCATGGCATTATCGAGGCCGCAGCTGGTCACAACTGCACTCTGCCGATCGTGGTGCGCATGGATGGTTCCAATGTAGAAGAGGGCAAGAAACTCCTTGCGAATTCGGGGCTCAATGTGCAGACCGCCGATTATCTCGGAGAGGGGGCGGAGCTCATTGTCGCCATGCTTAAAGATGCTGAAGGCGCAGAGGATACTGAAAAATAGAGACACGGAGGGCAACATGTCCATTTTGATAGATTCGAATACCAAAGTTATTGTCCAGGGGATCACGGGCAGAACCGGAATGTTTCATACGCGCGAGTGTAAAGCCTACGGCACCAATATCGTGGGCGGGGTTACACCGGGCAAGGGGGGCATCCACGTGGATGGCATCCCTGTATTTGACACCATGGAAGAGGCGGTGCGCGTCACCGGCGGCAATGTCTCCATGATCTTTGTCCCACCCCCGGGGGCGGCAGATGCGATTCTCGAAGCGTGCGAAGCGGGAGTTGATCTGGCTGTATGCATCACCGAGGGCGTTCCCGTTACGGATATGGTGGTAGCGCGCAAGGTTGTAGCCGACAGCAAAACCCTGCTGGTAGGTCCCAACTGTCCCGGGCTTATCACTCCGGGGCAGTGTAAAATCGGGATTATGCCAGGATATATCCACAAACCCGGTAAGATCGGGGTGGTGTCGCGCAGTGGCACCCTGACCTACGAGGCGGTAAAGCAACTCACCGATGTGGGTCTGGGGCAGTCCACCTGCGTGGGGATCGGCGGCGATCCCATTATCGGGATGAAGTTTATTGATGTACTGGAAAAATTCAATGACGACCCCGATACCGAAGGGGTGCTGATGATCGGCGAAATCGGCGGCAGTGCCGAAGAGGAAGCCGCCGCATGGATAAAGGAGAATATGCGCAAGCCGGTAGCGGCGTTCATCGCCGGGCAGACCGCGCCTCCGGGTAAACGCATGGGGCATGCCGGCGCCATCATCAGTGGTGGCAAAGGGCGCGCTGAAGATAAGATCACAGCCCTGAATGCCGGGGGTATTGTGGTAGCTACCAGCCCCACCGGAATGGGGCAGGCGATGCAGAAGGCATTGTCTCAGGCTTGATAAGTAAGGCACGTATGTAGTACATATCAAGCGCCAGGTTTGCGATGTCAGATCTGGCGCTTGATTTTTCATCCCAAACATATTCGGCTTCCATGAAGAAAAAAAAATCCCCTTCCATACCTGATTCCGGCTGCGAGGCAGTCATCGTAAGCCATTTTGGTGTCAAGGTTCTGGTACGTTTTGCCGACGCTTCCACGCGGACGGAGAACGTAAAGCGCAACTCCGGGCATGTGGTTGGCGATGATGTGCGCATCAGCCCTGAAGGGCAACTGAAACGCCTGCCGCGCCGCACGGTGTTGACCCGTTGGGATAACAACGCCAAAGTACGTGCGGTAGCCGCGAACCTCGACAGCCTTGGGATCGTGGTCGCCCCGGCGCCCCAGACCCCACCGGGATTTATCGAACGTATTCTGGTGGCTGCCTACGCGGCCGGACTTAACCCCTTCATTATTCTCAATAAGATCGACCTTCCTACAGCTGCGCTACTTGAATCCCGACTCGAAGAGGAATTTTCCAATCTGGTGGATATCGTGCGCGTAAGTGCCACCGACTCCTATACCCTTTCTGCCCTGCGTCAGCATCTTGCCACTGCGGGGCGCAGCGTATTGGTAGGTGTGTCCGGCTCCGGAAAAAGTTCCCTACTCAATGCCCTGATCCCCGAACTGGATCTTGCAGTAGGCCAGCTTAACGACGATGAACACGGCTGCCACATCACCAGCGTATCCACCTTGACTCCTCTGCCCAAAGGCGGGGAATTGGTAGATACCCCCGGATTTCGTGATTTTAGCCCTGTAGATGTAAGCAGCGAAGATCTCGCCTATTGGTATCCGGGATTTTCTTCCATCCTCGAACAACATCCATGCCGCTTTCGCAACTGCCGCCATCTCCAGGAGCCCGGATGCAGTATCACTGCTGCGGTAGCTTCAGGGGGGTTAAAGCAAGAACGCTACAACCTTTATCTCCACACCCTCGCAGAAATCGAGGAACGGGAGAAGCAGCAGAGCCAGCGCGGGCGACGTTGAATATTGCTCCTTAATAATCTTCCAATTGTATAATATTTATTTGCGCGTCTTGGCGCTTTTGATGCGGGGTGATACACTCCAAACAGAACAAGGTTGCTTTGTAACTATTCACCATTTGCGGCTGTGCCTTGTGATACCCATGGAAATGGCGTCTGTCGCCACTGACAGCGACAGTCGAACGGCCATAGACGGGGCAAAGAATCTTTTGGAACGGGTGCCTCAAAACCTCGCCTAGTAGTTACGTTGCTTTGGTGGATAGACGATGAAAGATGGGGGCGGCGATGCGGCTTGAAGCTCAAGGAGGAATAGATGCTGGGTGAACGCCAGGTTATCGTGTTTTACGATGAACACATGCTGGCTCATTGCCCCAATGCCGATGGGCCCTTTTTACCGGGACGCCTCGACCGACGGGTGCGCGAGATCCTTGCCGGGCTGGGGGTGAAATGGGTCTACCCGGAGCATCCTGGTCGGTTGACCGCGATTAAAGAACTGCTTGAGCGCGAGCCTGTCCCGGGTGTTCGTTTTGAGACCGGTGCGGTGGCGACGCGCGACCAACTCTCCCGGGTGCATACGACCTCGTATCTGGAGACTATCTATGCTTTACGGGGCCATAATGCCTGGTTGGATGTGGATACAACCGCTGTCTCTCCGGGCAGTGTGGAGGCAGCGGAAGTGGCCGCAGGTACAGCCATCGCTGCAGTCGAGGCTGTAGTGAAAGGTCGCGCGTCCAGTACCTTTGCCCTGGTGCGACCTCCGGGGCACCATGCTGAGTCTGTGCGGGCGCGCGGGTTCTGCCTCTTCAATAATACAGCCGTAGCAGCGGCACATGCACGGGCGGTGCTGGGATGCAAGAGGGTGCTGATCGTAGATTGGGATGCGCATCACGGCAATGGCACCCAGGAGATCTTCTGGACGGACCCGAACGTAATGCTGTTTGATATCCATCGGGCCTCGCCTTTTTATCCCGGCTCCGGCATGCTTGAAGAGGTGGGGGCCGGTCTGGGTGAAGGGACCACCATCAATGTGCCATTGCCCGGTGGTTCCGGGGATGCGGCGATGCTCAAGGCATTCCGCGAGATCCTGGTGCCGGCTGCGGATTTTTTCAGCCCGGATCTGGTGCTGGTCTCGGCAGGGTTTGATACACACCGGTTTGACCTGGCGCTGAATGTGAGCGAGGAGGGACTCGCGGCGCTGATGGGAATTGTCCGGGATGTCGCCGATCGCCACTGTAATGGTCGACTGACAATGCTCCTGGAAGGGGGCTATCATCTGGAATCGCTGGCTCGTGGAGCTCGCGCGGTGCTGGAGGTGCTCGCAGGTGCAGAACCCTCGGATCCGCCTGAGTGTGGGGTCAGGGAGGTTGCGGCGGCAGCTGAGTTTCACCGTAGTGCATTCATCCCGGAGTGAAGGGAGAGATGCACTGATCCTGTTGAAATGAATGCCCCGACTTTAGTATAGGATTTCCTGAAAGTATACAGAGGTTGCTCAGCGGTTGGCGGCCCAGCTTCCGCGCGCCAACATTTCGACTTCGTTTACCGCCTCTTCCGGCACGTTTTCAGGCTGTGCCCGTTCGAGCGGGTCGAAGTGGAAGATATAGAGGCGCGAGACGAATTCGATCACGGGCAGTGAGGATTCGCCAAACCGCTCTCCGACTCCTTCGGTGGATACTTGTACGCCATTGCCCAGGTCCTGGCCGCTGTCGTTGTTTGGATTGTAGAAGTATGTCCGCATCTCCCCGTTCTGATCCAGCCCCACGCGCAATATGGTGATGGCATGCCAGCCCACGAAGCGCGCGGCGCTGTCAGTCATGGCGAGGCCCGCCGGCTGCGGATGGATCAGCGGCTGATTGCCGTTATACAGCGGATGGTAGTAGGCGTAAAAGTATCTTACAAACTCTTCGTAGTCCTTCAATTGGCCGCTGTCCAGATCGACCGCGAGCTTGAAACCTCGGCCTACCCACCAGCCGTGAAACTCCGGATTGATCCAGCGGTGCGGATCGTCCTCGCGCTCGGCGCACAGTTCGCCCATGGCAGTGTAGATGCGGTCCAGATGGGGTACCAGCACTGCGGAAACCGTATCCACGTCCATCGGGGAGGGCGCGGCTATCTCCGCAGCCAGCTCGCGGGATGAGAGGCGCTGTCCCTCGAAGTGCATCACCAGGTCATCATCTCGCGCGGCCCAGGCGATCATCTGCAGCAGATAGTCGGGGTCGTTGTAGGCCCACATGGAGATCGCGCGCGCCGACTGACAGGTGGGATTGTTCCCCTGGCCCACACCGAAAGGCAGTCCGAATATGCCGAGCACCCCCGCGAGCAACTGGACGTTGGCCGGGCGCGTGGTGCCAACCGCTTGTGCGATCGCGGCCTCGGCGGCCGGGCATATTTTAAGATCGAGCTGGCGCCAAAGGCTCGGAGCAACCGGGGGAGCGAACAATACGCCGCGTTCGAGCATCAGGGCGAGGCCGTAAGCCGCCTGTGACGTATCGGGGAAAATCGCCGCATTGATTAGTGCGTGCACCAGATCCTGGTAGCACAGGAAGGCATCACGACCGGTGGTGCTGAGGCCCAGGGCAGCGGGGAGCAGATCCGGCGCGTATTCAAGGGCGAAACGCAGGTATATCGAGTGATAGGACGAGACCAGCCCGGTGTCGTGCATGGCGCGGGCGAATCCGCTCGCCTCCTGCTGTAGCGCCTGTGCATCCATTGACGCGAGCCGTTCTTCGTAGATGTCGAGCCCCGGGTCTTCGAGTGTGGCCTGGGTGGGGCCGAAAATCGCGCTGATCAGGCGGTCGGCACCGCGGCCGCTGGTTATTGGAACGTCCGGATTGCACAGAGAAACGGCGATCTGGGTGATCATCGCCTTGAGACCGTTCACGCGGATAGGCCGCTGGGCGAGCAAGCGCCATATCTCCTCCAGCAGTTGGTCGATAATATTGTCGTATCCGACGTGCTGAACGAGCAACTGCAGTACCCCACGCACCGCATCCACCATGCGTCCCTGGCTCACCCGCATAGCTTCGTCGCCGCTTTCAAAGAGCAGATCAAGGTTCAGCGCCAGAATCTGGGTGAGATAGTGGTGCGCCTGTTCGGACGAGATCGCCGCATGGACATAGCGTGACTCGGCAACGGCAAGGAGTCTGAGCTCGCTGAGACACTCAAGCACAACATTTTCCGGAGGCCCTTGACGCAAGGTATGCACCGTGATGTCTGCCTGCAGGATCTCCGGACGGGCCCAGTCGGTGCCGGTAAACAGCCCGGACTGCTCGAGTGCGGGCGCGCGCTCATAGAGCCTTTGCGCGCCGCTGGGCAGGCACAGCAGACGTTTCGCTGTTTGCAGTACCGGTGAGCTATGCAGGCCTTTGGCGAACGAGGGTGCCTCTGCGAGCTTGTTCAGTGCGGCGTCAAATCTGGCTTCTAAATCCACCGCGCTTCCGCATTCGCTTGCGTCGTTATTTTCCATATTTTCCCCTGTTATAATATGATGCTTTCGCAGAAAGTATTGATTTGGATGGCTAAGCAAAAAGCGCCAAATGCAAGGCACGTGATTGTCGAGCAATGAGGCGTACTTACGTACGTCGAAGCAGCGAGGCAATTACAGCAACGCCGCAGTTGGTGAGTTTTTGCGACGCCATCATAATATGAGTTCCTGCGCTCGCCGGCCATGCGGTTCTGCATCGAAGCGTTGCTTCGCATAGGCATCGGTATTCGGTCATCATGCCTCAATACCGCCCGATACCGTTAACGATATTTCAAACGGTACGGAACACGTGGGTGGTCCGCTTCTCCCAGAGCCCGCAAAGAGCTGTGTCCGACAGCCTTCTGCCTTTTAAAAAGTGTCTTGACGCGTCTTGAAAGCCGGAGACTGGAGTGTACAATGTATTGAGATATCGCTCAAGCGCGAGGTTTTTGTCGGACGGTTGGCATAGCTCCAGGTGGGAAGTTGCCCTCCGGTGCCACCCGCTCGTCTATTGAGGATGATGTGCATTCAGCCCTGTTGATAAGGAGATGGTTATGACGGCGAAGAATCCGGAGAAAGGCTATGTTGCCCTGCTGGGCTGGAGTCTCAATGCTATTGAAGCGGTGGAGAAATTCGATCGCCGGTATGTGATCGTGGCCCCCGAGTGGGCCCGGGATTTCGCTGAGGAACACGATATTCCTTTCATCTCCTGGGATTTTGACCGCCTCAATGATCGTTCCGTGGAGATTGCCCACCTTCTTCAGGACAAAGGTGTGGACGTGGCTATTCCGCTTTTCGAGGAAACGGTAGAATGGGCCGGGGCGATCAACGCGGTTCTGATGAACAGCCCCAGGTTGTACGGCCAGTCGATACTCTTTCGCGATAAGGCGCTGATGAAGCGTCGGGCGCAGCTCGGGGGCATCCGGGTTGGCATCTTCGAGGAGGCCTATGACCGCGGCGACGTGATTCGTTTTTTAAAGCGCGTGAACCAGACACTGCTCCACCTCGATGGCGACCCTAACGACCCCATCCACCTGAAGGCCTTTGACAAGGCCGGCTGTCTGGGGCATCGGGTGATCCGCACGCCGGATGAGGTCGACACTATCCCGGATGACGAGTTCCCGATGTTGATGGAGAGCCACCTCGACGGCTGGGAGTTCGCCGTCGAGGCCTGGATACACAAGGGGAAGATCTGCTTTCTGAATATATCGGAGTACGTCACCCTGGGCTACTCGGTGTTTGTACCCGCGACCCCGGAATTGGAGAGTTGGCGCTCGGAGATCACCCGCGAGATCGAGAAGCTCATAAAGACGTTTGAGATTGAAAACGGTTTTATCCATCCGGAGTATTTCGTTACCAGCGACGGCACCATGTACTTCGGTGAGGTTGCTTACCGCCCGCCGGGCTTCAAGGTCTTCGAGCTGCTCGAGAGAGCATATGGGTTTAATGCCTACCATGGGCTGGTGCTGGTTTTCGATCCCAAGACCACCGAAGAGGAGATCGAGGCCTTCTTCCCTCGCGAAGTGGTGGACGCCAAGGGGCATGCCGGCTGTTTCGGGGTCTACCCGCGCCTGCGCGTAGTAAGTAGCCTGGAGATACCACAGGAGACCGAGCAGCACGAATATTTCGAGTACCACGAGCTCACCCCGCCACAGGAGGAGACCGTGACCAAGCGCACGGCCTTTGGCACGCACTGGGGACTGGTGTTTTTCTTTGGCGATGATCCCTACCGGATGCGGGATCTGCTAAAGCATCAGGAGGAGTTGGACTACTATGTCTGACAATGCTTGACTTTCATTGATTTATTTTTGGATGATTTTTTAGTGAATCCATAGAATGAGGGCAGGTGGGACCCTGGAAGTCTGATGATTTCTGCGCTGACAGAGATCCGGAGCACAAATGCTATCACCTCTCGCAACTTCCCCCTGCCCCATTATCCTGTCTTTGCCGCGCGCTCCAGATTGATCTGGGTGTCCGGCTCCGGAAAAAGTTCCCTCCTCAACGCTATGATTGCAGAACTGGATCTCGCGATAGGTCAGCTCAACGATAATGAGCGCGGCTGCCACATCACCAGAGAATCCATCTGGTTTCAGCAAGGCAAATGATTTACTCTATGTCCCGGTTGCATTTTTCCGTGTAAGGATAATTTTCTCCATCTTGAGGAAACAATATGTCGTGGCTTATTTTAACCATAGCCGGTTTGTTCGAAGTCAGCTGGGCCATTGGCCTGAAATACACCTCCGGGTTTACTCGCCCGCTTCCCACCTTTCTTACTGTGGTTGCAATGGTTGTGAGCATGTGGCTTTTGAGTGTTGCCATGCGCAATATCTCTGTAGGTACGGCCTATAGTGTCTGGGTTGGTATCGGAGTCATTGGTACTGTTATCGGCGGCAGCATCCTTTTCGATGAACTCCTCAATCCCGCCCGTGTATGCAGCATTGTCCTCATCATTGCCGGGATTATCGGTCTTAAGCTCTCCAGCGGAACGTAAATATCTCCCCTTCCATAGCTGTTAGCTTGCAATGTCCTGCTCGTGGCCTTGCGTTTATGATATGGACTTCTAAATGCCCCAGCATTGTCTCCCCAAGAGCAGTCCTCTGTCTTGCTGGGTATTGACTTTCCTCTCTCACTGCAGCAACCGGATTTATACTATGCCGGAGACCAAGAACCGGTTCGAAAGGTATTCAGGAGAAAATACTCAATAGGCTGGTTAATAACTCAGGCAAACCTACTCTCAGTTGCCAAACGTCACCAGGTAAGATATTGTTTATTAACAGACGACTATACGGCTTCACGTAAGCGTTCCTGGGTCCTGTATTTGCAGGGTAAATATGTTCACACTCAGATTCCCCGCGCCTACAACTTTGGGTGACGAGTTTAGCTTGCTTGAATTTAGTGGTTTCCAGCCTGCGGAGCGTATCTTTAACAGCTACGAGAAATGTATTTAGTTATCGGTTAAGGTTCAAAGCCTTTCATGGTTTATCGGTTGCCCGCTTCAAGGTGGATTTTTGAACACTAAAGGGAGATGCCTACATGACAAGCTATTATCTGAAACTCTACCTACTGACTATTCCGGTGTTTTTCGCTATCGACCTGATCTGGCTTGGGATTGTGGCGAAAAGTTTCTATCACAACAACCTCTCCCACCTTCTCAGTCCGGATGTTAATTGGCCCGCAGCACTCCTGTTTTATTTCATGTACATAGCTGGGATTATCCTCTTTGCAGTCAAGCCCGGTCTCGATGCCGGATCATTGGCAAAGGCGGCCATCTGGGGTGCCCTGTTCGGATTTTTTACCTACGCAACCTACGACCTGACCAATATGGCCACCCTGCGCGACTGGCCCTTGAAAGTGGTGGTGGTTGATATCGCCTGGGGTACCCTGCTTTGCACCCTGGTTGCGAGTGGCAGTTACCTGATTGGGCGCTGGCTGAACTGAAAGGAGGATATGCATGAACCTTTTTCTGCTAACTGCACTTATTTTGTTCTGCTTTATGACTCTGGTATTTCTGCTGGCATTAAAGCTGGAGGATAACAGCATTGTGGATATCGCCTACGGAATCGGATTTGTCCTGGTCGGGTGGAGCACATTCCTTGCTTATGGAAGCGCAGAGGCGCGGCAACTGTTGTTGCTGGCCCTTGTAAGTATCTGGGGTTTGCGTCTGGCCGCACATATCGGGATCCGCAAACTCAAAGAGAAGGGGGAAGATCCGCGCTACCGTCAGTGGCGCGAAAGCTGGGGCAAAACATTTGTGTGGCGCAGTTTCCTGCAGATCTTCATGCTCCAGGGCGCGGTGATCTATCTGATTGCGCTGCCCGCACTCCTGGTGATGCGCAACTCCGGCAGTCCGCTCGGCTTGCTTGACCTCATAGGCGTCCTGATCTGGTCCTTGGGTTTTGCCTATGAATCTATCGGCGACTGGCAGTTGAAGCAATTCAAGAGTAATCCGGAGAATCGCGGTCGCATTATGCGCTATGGACTCTGGCGCACCACTAGGCATCCCAACTACTTCGGCGAAGCGACTCTCTGGTGGGGGATCTTTTTCATCGCCCTCGGGGTGCCACTAGGTTGGCTGGCGATCATCAGTCCCCTGCTTATCGATTTTCTCCTCCTGAAGGTCTCGGGCATCCCGATGTTGGAGGAGCGCTACGCCGACAATCCGGAATTTCAGGAATATAAAAAACATACAAACGCTCTTTTCCCCTGGTTCCCCAAAACTTAGCAAGGCGGAGGATATGGCGACTGAAGATCAAAAAGGAATGAAGATAGGCGTGATTGGCGGAGGTGTGGCTGGGATTGTCAGTGCCTATCTGCTGCAGCAGAAACACCAGGTGACATTGCTGGAGAAGAATGACTACCTGGGTGGGCATACTAACACCATCGAAATCAAAGACGGGCCTGATGCGGGGTTGGGGGTGGATACGGGATTTATTGTGTTAAACGATGCCACCTATCCGCTGTTCCAGAAATTTCTTGCCCGCCTCGGAGTGGCAACCCGTGATGCGGAGATGTCGTTTGGTTTTCAGTGCCGGCAGAGCGGATTGGTTTATGCCGGCAACACCCTTAATGGCTTGTTTGCACAGCGCCGTAATCTGTTAAACCCGCGTTTCTACCGTTTCCTGCTCGAGATAGGCCGTTTCAGTAAGCAGGCGCGTAAGGATCTAGCCGTCGGCACGATCCCACCCATCACCCTTGGGGAATACCTGCAGCGCGGAAATTTCTCGCGCTTTATGGTGGATAACTATCTGCTGCCGATGGCGGCGGCGATCTGGTCCACTCCGACGCTGCGGGCCGCTGATTTCCCCGCCGAAGCATTTCTGCGTTTTTTTAAAAATCACGGTCTGCTCTCGCTGTTCAACCGCCCGCAGTGGAAAACTGTGATGGGCGGCAGCTTCAGCTACGTCAAGGCGTTTCAGCAAACCTTCTCAGGTGATATTCGCCTGAATGCGGGGGTGGATAAGGTTTTGCGCAAAAACCACGGGGTAGAGGTCCAATTTGACGATGGGCATATGGAGATCTTTGACAGAGTAATCATCGCTACCCACGCGGATCAGGCGTTGCAATTACTTGGCGATCCCAGCCCCGAAGAACAGCACTTACTTGCCCCCTGGGAGTATCAGCTTAACCATACGGTACTTCACACCGATGCCTCCTTGTTGCCTGAGCAACGCTCAGCCTGGTCAGCATGGAATTTTACGCGTGAATCGTCGGACAGGGATAACAATCCGGTTTATGTCAGCTATTACATGAATCTGTTACAGGGGTTCGAGGCAAAACAGCACTATTGTGTAACCCTCAACCGTCAGCATAAATTTCACCCGGATACGCTGGTGGCGGAATTTGATTATCACCATCCGCAGTACAGCTTTGCCTCGTTGACAACGCAGGCGGAGCTGCCAACGCTTAACGGTAGGAATAACAGCTGGTTCTGCGGCAGTTACTTCGGTTATGGCTTCCACGAAGATGCGGTTCGATCTGCGGTGGCGGTCGGCCACGATTTTGGAGTTGAGTTATGAACTCACTGATCTACCAGGGTGTGGTCACACACGCCAGGTCTATCCCGGTTAAGCACAGCTTCCACTACCCGGTGTATTTCTATGCCTTTGATATCGATGAACTGCCGGAACTGGCGCGGCAGAACCGTTTGTTCGGCTATAACCAGTTGCGCCCGGTGGCCATTCACGACAAGGATTACCTGCACCACGGAGAACAGCCGCTGCGGGAAAAACTCCAGCAAGTGCTTCAGGAGCACGGCATAAACGAAAAACCACACCGGGTTGTGCTGGTGACGGCGGCGCGCTACTTCAACTACATCTTCAACCCCATCAGCTTTTTCTACTGTTATACCCCCGGGAACCAGCTGTACTGCGTGTTGGCGCAGGTCAATAACACCTTCAAAGAGATGCACCTTTATCTGCTGGATACCTGTAAGGCAGCAAGCCACGCAGGTTGTATTCAGATTCCCCAGACAAAACAGTTTCATGTCTCACCTTTCTTTACCCGTGAAGGCCGCTACGAGTTTAAACTCACCGCTCCACTGCAAAATCTCGATAACCAGATCCATTATTATCGAAATGAGCAATTGGCGCTTATTGCCCGCATTAAAGGCCGGGGCACATCTTTCACCCCCAGTGTACTGCTGCGCACCATTGTCAGGCATCCATTGATGGCAGCTCTGACTATGCCGCGCATCCTCTGGCAGGCCGCCAGGCTCTACTGGCAAAAGAGACTCCCCGTGAACACCAGACCTGTTCCACATCATCCCATGACGATTCGCCATGTGCCCCCAGGCATACGTGACCGTATCGGGCGGATTTTTGTGCACAAGCATTTATCTCATTTGCAGCAGGGGGCTTTACAGCTGACATGCCCGGAGGGGCGCAAGCATCTCTTCGGCGAAGAGGGGATCGACACCCAGCATCTGTGCGTGCGTGAAAACAGGTTTTTCCGTCGGGTCATGCTCTGTGGTGAGATCGGTTTCGGCGAGTCTTATACGGACGGAGACTGGTCGACCGACAATCTGCCGGACCTGCTCACCCTCCTCGCCGGCAATGCAGAGTTGATCAATGACCGTAAGGTGATCACCGCAACCCTCGGGCGCTGGCTCAATGTCATGCGCCACCTGCGGCGCTCCAATACCATCAGGGGCAGCTCGCGTAACATCCGTGAGCACTACGACCTGAGCAACGACTTCTTCGCCACCTTTCTTGATACGAGCATGACCTACTCGGCGGCGCTGTTCCGAGATGAAGAAGAATCCCTGGAAGAGGCGCAGAGCAACAAGTTGCGCACGATCATCGAAAAAGCTGCTATTAGCAGGAGCGATCATGTCCTCGAGATCGGCTGCGGCTGGGGAAGTTTTGCCATCGAAGCGGTACGGCAGACCGGCTGTCGTGTCACCGGCATAACCCTGTCGCATGACCAGCTTGCTCTCGCACGGGAACGGGTGAAAGTGGCAGGGCTTGAGGACCACATAGAATTGAAGATCTGTGACTACCGGCATATCGAAGGGCAATTCGATAAGATCGTCTCCATAGAAATGCTCGAAGCGGTTGGGCATGCGGGACTCAAGTCGTTCTTCCGCGCTTGTGACCGCGCGTTATGCCCCGGCGGGCGCGCCGTGGTTCAGGTGATCACTATCCCGGATCGTAAATACGAAGACTACCGCACCAGCGCCGACTGGATTCGCAAGCATATTTTCCCCGGTGGTCACCTGCCTTCCCTCGGGGCCATTGCCAAGGCCATGGGAAGTAGTGCATTGACCATATCGCGGCTGGAGAATTATGGTCTTGATTACGCCCGCACCCTTGATTTATGGCGCCAGACGTTGATGCAGAAACGCGAGAGAATTCTTAATCTCGGTTATGATGAGGTTTTTCTGCGCAAATGGGAGTATTACTTCGCTTACTGCCAGGCAGGTTTTACCAACCGGATTATTGATCTGGCACAATTGGAGTTGGAAAAGCCGGGCTCCGGCTTAAAGAGATAACAGATGCTGTCACCGATTTTAAGCAAGGTTATTAATGTAGTGCTGTACCAGATCGGCTGGTTCAGCTGTATTCTGGGTGCGGCGCTGGGGTTTCCGCTGTGTGGAGCATTTGTCTCGCTGACACTGGTTGTGCTGCACCTGTTGTTGACCGATGCGCGTAAAGTGGAAGTGCGCCTGCTTTTTGCAGCCTGTGTGCTCGGTATTGTTGTCGACAGTTTGCAACAGGCAGCAGGTCTCTTTACCTTCAAAACGGATCCGAGCTGGCCATTGTGGTTGCCGCTCTGGGTTTTTGTGATCTGGATCCAGTTCGCAACCCTGCTGCGTTTTGCCCTGCACTGGCTCTCTGAGCGTTACCTGCTTGGAGCTCTGTTTGGTGCCATTGGAGGCCCGTTAGCGTATTGGAGCGGAATTCGTCTGGGTGCCGCAACCTTTGGTGGAAACCCGCAACTGACGCTATTGGTTCTGGCCCTCGTTTGGGCGCTGGTGACGCCGTTGCTTCTTTGGGCTCGGCATAAACTGGCGGGATCTGAAGGGCATTACCACTGGTTTTCTGAGAGGTATACAGATGCGTAAACTCATCCTTTTTATGCTTTTTCTATTTTGGATCCAAACCGCCGCCGCGGTTGAGATAGAGGGCGTCACTTTTGAACCACAACGCAAGGTAGTCGATGCCGAACTGGAGCTGACGGGGACTGCGTTATTAACCTGGGCGATGTTCTTCGATGTCTATGTCGGGGCGTTTTATCTGCCCCCGGGGCAACCCGGTTCGCGTTGGAATGAGGATGTCCCGAAACAGCTGGAAATTTCCTACCTGCGTAATTTTAAGGCCGAGGATTTTTCCAGCTCTTCCGATGAACTGCTGCGCGAGAACCTCTCAAACGAAGAGTATCAGGCCCTCGCCGAACGCCTGAATACATTTTACAAGCTCTTTCAAGATATCAATCCCGGAGATCGCTACAGCCTGGTCTACCATCCGGATATCGGCACCCAACTGCGCCTCAACAGCATGCCGCTGGGCAGTGTTGCCGGGCATGACTTTGCCGTTGCCTACTTTGGTCTGTGGATAGGGCCAAACCCCATCAATGAGCGTTTTCGCGACCGTTTACTGGGCGGATAAATACATAGAGAGGAATAGCGTATGCAAAAGCTGCTGAGTTGTCTGGTTTTGTCTCTCCTGACGCTGCTGACCCTTTCCGGCTGCAGTTCACTGAGTGTGAGTGAATACGCCGATCGTACTCCAACCCTCGAACTGGAATCTTTTTTCAATGGCGACCTGACAGCGCACGGGATCGTCAAAAACCGCTCCGGCAAGGTTATCCGCTATTTCAATGCGGAGATCAAGGCGTATTGGGATGGAAAAGTCGGAACCCTGGAGGAGGACTTTATCTTTGATGACGGCGAAAAGCAGCGCCGCGTCTGGAAACTGGTGAGACAGGCAGACGGCAGTTACATCGGTACTGCCGGCGATGTTGTAGGTGATGGCCGCGCCGAGGTCGCCGGCAACAGCATGTTCCTTGATTATATCCTCGAAGTTACCTACGGTGACGGAAGTATTGACCTCGCCATTGATGACAGGATGTATCTGGTACAACCGGATATTCTGATCAATGAATCGGTGATGACAAAATTCGGTTTTCGCGTGGGTGAGATCGTTCTGGTGATTAAGAAGAAATCCGCTTAAAAATGCTACGCTCCAAGACTCATACAGATGGAGAGAAAAGCGTTTAATCCGTTATAGGTCTCTGTTGTAACGCACTTTTTAGATCCTTGGCCATTTGTTAGACTGACGCAGGATAGCGAGATAAGATCTGAACGGGATTTTTTAAGGGTGTTGAAAAGATTCCGTAAATACTAAATAATATTAGTTACTTAAGCATGAAAAGCCTCTATAATGGCAGGTATCCTGACTAAGGGAAATACCAACCAAAACAAAGGCTTCTCATGCATCACA
>Ga0306868_1000027_pt1 | contig 141733 bp, 126 predicted proteins | sample AntRauTorckE6832_FD_190411 | JGI IMG/M metagenome (GOLD analysis project Ga0306868, IMG submission 190411) | Saline lake microbial communities from Rauer Islands, Antarctica - Metagenome Torckler E6 #832 (v2) (version 2) | ecosystem: Environmental > Aquatic > Non-marine Saline and Alkaline >... | reverse complement strand
ACCTATTTATACTATGAAATCTCTTAAATCTCTTTTCGCCCTTATCGCTATCGTTTCTCTTTCTTTCGGATGTGCTTCGGTCACCGACGCTTCCCTTTCCGATGAACTCGCCAGCGAACCTACGATCGAAACCACTACTGACAACGGCGTATTCTCCGGCGGCAACGACGTGAAGCCTATTGTCGAAAAACCTTGGTAGTCTACTTACTTAACACCCTTTTATACTCAATCTCTTAACCTATTTATACTATGAAATCTCTTAAATCTCTTTTCGCCCTTATCGCTATCGTTTCTCTTTCTTTCGGATGTGCTTCGGTCACCGATGCTTCCCTTTCCGATGAACTCGCCAGCGAACCTACGATCGAAACCACTACTGACAACGGCGTATTCTCCGGCGGCAATGACGTTAAGCCTATTGTCGAAAAACCTTGGTAAAAGTCCGAATTTAGTTAAATTGTTGTTTCATTTATCTAGCTGGTTTTGATACTACTTTACATCATACTTTTTACTTTTTCCTCCTCTGACACAACTTATGTGAAAGAAACCCATACTCAGGTTTTAGAATATGTGGAAAACATTTTAGCCGGCAATAACACAACAATTAACAGTTGGGCCTTAAATGAAATTGCAACTCTTAATTGCAAAGGACTAGAAATAGTTCAGTCCAACATCAATGTACTTCCTGAATATGCCGACTTTTACCAAAATCTAGACTGTTCATTACCTGCTCCAGATCAGAAAACAGATGGTATTTTATTTTGGGATAAATCTCAGGCAAACTCATATCAAAATATTATTCAAGCTAATGATACCGTTAGCACAGATATTTTAGGATATGATCAATATCCGCTGGTACACTTCCTGCTTTTGATGAAAGGAAACCCTGCTACTTATTTTTCTAATATCTATCTATCAAAGGCTCTTGAAGTTTGGGTTAAAGAGATTCAATCACCTCAAAGATTAGACAGCATTGAACATGCCATTATCTTATCAAATATAATTCGGGCTGCATATGTATTAGATGATTATGAGGTTATTGATCAGAACTATGAACTATTCCTTAATCAGTCTCAGCTGCCAAATTCAACTTATAAACTAAAACTATTCGGAGCATTTGATTATACCTTTTACCTCTATGGGCGATATGATAAATCACTACAGCTTCAAAGAAATAATTCTCTTCCACTAGCTGAATTCATTGGAGTAAAAAGTGATGTGCAAGCTTTAAAAAATAGGCAGGGTGCTTACTTATTCTCGCTAGGTAAATTCCAAGAGTCAAAAACAATTTATGAGGGACTCTATAATGATTCAGAGACTCTTGAGGATCAATATACATTATTCACTAATCTTGGAATAAATTATTTAAAACTTGGCCAATCAAGTAAATATGTCTCTTTCCAGTTGCGTGCACTTGAACTTAAAGATGACATAGAAGACTACACTTCTCTATTAAACATTTACCGAAATCTATTTATTTACTACAGCTCTGTAAAAGATATTGGTACAGCTTTGACCTATATAGATGAAGCCAAAAAAGTGGCAAGTGAAAATCAAGACACTACAGAGTTGGCTTTAATTAATTCTTATCTGGGTACTTTCTACTGGACAAACTATAAAGATGCCGATAAAGCTTTAGCAAGCCTTAATGCAGCTTATGAGGTATTATCACCTGAAAAGAACTATGACACCTACATCGATTTATTAATTGAGAAAGGGTCGATACTGAGTAAAATTGATTCACTTGAATCCGCTAAAAGAATATTTACGGAGATCAAGGAATTAACCTTATCAAAAGCTGATACTCCCGATTATATCGATGCGATGATTAATCTCACAGCTATCCACTTAAAAAGAGGTGAGCTGAGTGAGGCATCAGAGAATTTAGAGGAAATAAAGCTATATGACCTCAACAATATTGATTTCCCTCTTTCAACAAAATACCATACCGTAAAAGCAAATTATTTAAGCCTGATTGGTAATGACCGGAAAGCTATCAATAGCCTATTGCCGGTTATTGACCTGGTCATTGAACGAGCTAAAAATAATACAGATACACAGGAAGGATATTGGTCGGTAGAAGAAGAGTACCTGGATGCTTTTGAACTTATTGTTGAATTGCTGAGGAATAATAACCGCCAAAGTGAAGCACTTGTCATTCTAGACAGGCTAAAGACCATCAACGACGCCTCACTATACAATAGCCCATTGGTTAAAGCTGCCAAGCTGACTGAAGAAGAACTGGCTGAAGAGAAAAGGCTGAATCAAAAACTTCAATCGCTAAGAAAGCAATATCTAAATGCCAGCCAGGAAAATCGATTTGCCTTACAAACTGAGATTAATCGTATTTCTGCGGTAAGAGATCAAATATTATCTGAGGTAAATCTGGCTAAAGAAAACCCTTTACCTGCCATCTGGTCTATCCAAAGATCTTTAGATGCAAATGAACTACTTCTGCACTTTACAGAAGTCGGCAGTGAACTTTATGTAGCTTACCTTACATTAGGTGATATCAGAATCAAAAGGTATAATTTTGATAAAGCACGGCAGGACCTGTTCACTAATATTGGTGATGAGCTAGCTTCAGGTCGGACTAACCTTGATGACCTTTACCAGTTATATCAAATCCTTGAATTAGAGGATATTCCGGATCACATTTCTCAAATCTCCGTTATTCCTGATAACTACCTTTATAGAATTCCACTCGAAGTACTTCCTACCAGAAAACCTGATTCGCCCATCAGCTATGGAAGCTCTAATTACCTCATTGAAGATTATAGTTTTAGGTATTTTACCTCCCTAAAAGAGTTTGACGGCAACCGAAGAGGTTTTGATACTGAGACCGAAAACGACTTTTCAGGATTTGCAATTTCTGATTTCAAGATGTTTACAGGTACTGACCTTCCCTCTCTTCCTTACGCCACTGTTGAAACAAACAACATTTCGAATATCCTTACATCACTAAATGATAAAAAAGTGTATACAGGAGATGCAGCCACCAAAGCTATTTTCAAGGAAAAAATAAGCTCATCAAGACTTATCCATGTTGCTACTCACAGTGAGGTAAGTGAACAAGATCCTTTGTTTTCCACTATTTATCTGAAGAATTCAGACAGCAATGATTCTCTTCAATCAGACCAAGCTCTTTATGCATACGAGCTATTTGATACCCCTCTTAATACCGAATTCATTATGTTAAATTCATGCAGCTCGGGTTCTGGAAATTACATCCAGGGAAGTGGGATTATGGGCATAAGCCGTGCACTCAGATACGCCGGGGCAAAAAGTCTGGCTTTAAATTTATGGTCCGTAAACGATAAAGTGGCATCTGAGTTCGCCACCGACTTCTACGGCTATCTAGACAAAGGTGAGACCAAAAGTGAAGCAATAAGAATGGCAAAGCTTAATCAACTGAGACAAGCGAATGCTAACCCTCATTTTTGGGGAGCCTATATGATGATTGGGAATCCGTCGCCTATAACTGACAAGTCTTCTAATTCGATTCTTCTCTTTTCCTTCCTTGCCCTGACCATTTTCTCAACCGGATTTGTAACTTATCGAAAAGAGTTTCAATAAAAAAAAGACGCTTTTCTTTTCAGAAGAAGCGTCTTAATAGTTTTAAATCTTTATTTGCCTAGCTCATCTGCTGCTTAAAACATTATCCAAAGCATCAACATAAGTTTTGGCAACACGGCTGTAAGCGCCATTCAACTCATAAGCTTTAGAAAAGGCGACTTCAGCTTCCTGGAGTCGGTCTAACTGAAAGTAGGTATTTCCTAAGAACCAATACCCTTTTTCCAAGGTAAGCACGTCAATATCCTCTTGGGCAGTAACAATGCTAAAGTTTTCAATAGAAGAAGAATAATTACCTGAGTTATATTGAATAGAACCTAAACTAAGGGCGATTTCTGCTTTAAGCTGGGGATCCGTTGTTTCTTTAAGCTCGGCTTGAAGTAATGAGGTGGCCTCTTCAACTTCTCCATCCGTAGCCATTCTAATGGCGCGTCGAATTACTTCATTCGTAACTGTAGCCGAAAATCCATCAGTGCTACGCACAACGTCTAAGCCAATTTGTGCAACCGGACTTACGGAAAAATCTCCGGCGGTATTCATGTTCATTACACCTACTACTGCAGCGATCAATATCACAGCGGCTGCGGCGGCATATTGAACCACCTTGCGTAGGGTGTATACTTTGGAAGTTGGTTTATCTGCGTGCTTGCGATCAATTACAGCCTTAACATTGGCCACACTTTTCATGTAGTCCATGTAATATTCATCTTGAATCAGCTCAGCCCATAGCTCGTCAGTTTGTTCCGCATCTAACTCGCCATTTACGTACAGATCAATCTTCCTCTCTAGGTCTTTATTAATCTTACTTTCTATCATTATCGTATTATGTTTATGATTACTAACTGTGATATAAACGTTTAATCATTCATGTCAGGTTTTTTACCGACATTAGATGATAATTTAGCCGTCATTTGTACTACCCATATCAAATTATCTCTGACAAGAGTAAACAATGGTTCATTTGTTACAGTTTTATTTCATTTTTTTGGAAAAAATTATTTTTGCACCGTCTTTTCTTATTATCAAGAGTTATTTATGCAATAATGTTACAAAGTATCCCTTTAGTAATTATACTATTAAACGATTCTAATCATCCGCATTTATGCCTCACGCATCGAACATAACCTGCTTCTTTATTCTTCTATTTCTTTTTGTAAGCTGTGACAATAATCAAGTACAGTTATCCGGTGATATTGACTACATGGGAGAAGCACATATTATTCTACAAGAACAACCCATCCATTACAAGTATGCGCCCGTTCTGCGTGACACGTTTTCTGTTTCTGAAGAAGGTTCCTTTTCATTTGTAACAACCGGAACTGAACAGATCAAAACACTTATCATTAATGACGAATCATACCCCCTGATCCTTTCTCCCGATAAAAACTTAGACATCAATATTTCACGATCTGACTTCCCTCAGGAGGTAAATGTAGAAGGCTATTCGGAAAGCTGGGATGAAAATTATAACGATTACTTAAATGAAATAAGCTCCATAGAAACCCAGATTCCAATTGAAGAAGAGAAAATAAAGATTGGAGAAGAGAATAGCCTCTTAGAGCTCAGCAAGAATAAATATCAAATTGCGGAAAACACACTTAATGGCACTCCCCTTCGTGATTACTACCTGAAAGCCATTGGAGAGTATCTTGTTTTCAAAGTGCGTGCAATTGAATATAATCAACGCTTTTTTGAGGACTTTGACGCTGAGGCTGCACGAAAAGAAGTCTTCGCAGAAGCCGACTCCCTTAATTTTTTCACCATCGAATCACTTAAAGCACAACGAGCCGGTATTCGTGATTTTGCCCATTATTTCGCCCGAACCTTTGAAATCTATGACAGTGTTAAAACAGCCTACGGGCAAGAAGATTTAGCAGAGTATGATATCAAAAGACTGGCCTATGAAGAGCTCAACGAAAAGAGACTTCAGGTTCTAGATCATATAAAAACACGTGATGCCTTAGCTCACGCTCGCATGTATTTAGTTGCAGAACGAATTGGTGAGCAACCGCTTGAAGTCGCAAAACCAAGCTATGAGGCATATCTGGCTGAATTTTCTGACTACCCTGAGTACACGGAATTCTTGACTTATTTCTATAATGAGATTAAATCAGTTTCTCCGGGTCAACCTGCCATCCCTTTTTCTTTACCAGATCTTGATGGAGATATCCACACCATGGAAGATTATCGCGGTAAGTTTGTACTGCTTGATTTCTGGGCGGGCTGGTGCCAACCTTGTCTGGAGGAATTTTCATACATGAAAGACATTTATGCTCAATATTCCCGAGATGAACTCGAGATTATTGGAATCTCAAATGAAGTTGACAGCTTGGTATGGGTTCAAGACCTGGAACGCTTTGAGCTTCCCTGGGTTCAGCTTTATAGTGGAAAAGGCTTTAATGAAGAGACCTTCAAAGCTTATAAAGGCGGGGGAATTCCTTTTTATATTTTAGTAGATCCGGAAGGAAAAATAGCTCGTTATAACGATATTCGACCTTCTTTTAACTTCAATTCTGTTTTAGACAGTTTACTCTCACAACACAAAAACCAACTCAATTAATGATTCGACTTTTATTACCTCTCCTGCTCTTACTTTCTGCTATTGGTTGCCAGCAACAAGGTGTTTCACAACCTGAAGAAATTATTGACTCAAAACGACTGGGTCAGATGATCCTTATTGGATTTCGGGGAACTGAACTCTCCTCTGCTGATTCTGTATATAAAGATCTTAAAGAGCGAAACATAGCCGGGGTCGTATTATTTGACCGGGACGTCATTACAGGCAACAGAAGCCGGAATATCGAGAACCCTACTCAACTTCTTCAGCTTTCCAGTGATATCATTTCAAATGCATCAACACCACCGATTATTGCAGTGGATCAGGAAGGCGGCTTGGTAAGCAGACTAAAAGAAAGCAAAGGATTTCCGGAATCGGTTTCAGCAGAGTACTTGGGTAATTTGGACAACGAAGATTCTACCCGACACTATGCTCGCATAATGGCCCAGGAATTTATGGTGGTTGGCACCAATACTAACTTTGCTCCTGTGGTTGATGTAAATACCAATCTTGACAATCCAGTAATTGGAAGACTTGAACGCAGTTTTTCCTCAGATCCGGAAGAGGTGGTTGAGCATGCTGGATATGTTCTTGATGAATATTCTAAAGAAGGGGTTTTATCAGTACTAAAGCATTTTCCGGGACATGGAAGCTCTACAACTGATAGTCATCTTGGTTTTACAGATGTAACGGATACCTGGGACAAAAAAGAACTCATACCATACAAAGAACTTTTTGCCCAAAAAGAAATCCACGCCGTTATGACGGCTCACATTTTTAACGCGAATATTGATTCCGTTTGGCCAGCCACCCTTTCCGAAAAAACCATTAATGGACTGCTCCGTGACTCTTTGGGTTTTGAGGGCGTTGTGTTTTCTGATGACATGCAGATGGATGCCATTCGAGCAGAGTATGGTTTAGAAACAGCCATTCAACAAGCCATAAACGCCGGAGTAGACATCCTAATCTTCGGAAACAATCTGGTTTATGATGAAGACATTGCAGAGCGAGCCGTTGAAATCATTCAAAAGCTCTTACGGGAAGGGAAAGTTGAAAAAGAAACGGTAGAAAAATCACTGGCTCGCATCGATTCCCTCAAAACTAATGTAATTGCCGAGCTTTGTACCTGTTTTAATTTTTAAACCATTGTAACCGTAGGGGAAATTCATGAATTCCCCCTACGGTTACAATTTTCTATATGACACAAAATCGAATTATTTCACAAACAAATGACTACGTCCGCCAAACATTGGAAGGCGAAGGAACCGGACATGACTGGTGGCATATCCACCGTGTACGAAATACTGCTTTGAAGCTTAGTATAGAAGAAAAAGCTGATCTGTTTATTGTTGAAATGGCCGCACTATTGCACGACATAGCCGATCATAAATTTCATAATGGAAATGAAGAAATTGGTCCTGCTACTGCAAAGAAATGGCTAATAGAATTAAATATAGAAGAACCGCTTATCATCCACATTTGCGATATTATTCGGGATGTTTCTTTTAAAGGTGCCGATGTAGAAACACCTATGAAAACCATCGAGGGAAAAGTAGTGCAAGATGCAGATCGCCTTGATGCTCTGGGTGCCATCGGCATTGCCCGTGCCTTTGCTTACGGCGGTTATAAAGGTCGGGAGCTTTATAATCCCAATATCAAACCGGAAACCCATGATTCATTTGACTCCTACAAAAAAAGCACCGGTCCAAGCCTCAATCACTTTTATGAAAAACTCTTTCTACTCAAAGACCGAATGAACACCGGTTCCGGAAAACAAGAAGCTGAAAAAAGGCATCAGTTTATGAAAAAATATGTGGACCAGTTTATGGCTGAGTGGGATGGAAATTTTGAATGTTAGATTGTGGATGTTGAATCCCAACTAACTCAAAATTTCCAATCCAGCATTTCTAATTTCCTTGGTACGCTTCCCCTTCAATAATCCATTCCGGTTCGCCAACCCCTTTCAGGTAGTAATCGAAATACTCCTTCATGCGGATGGCGTAATCCAGTTTGTTGCTGAATTTTTGGGGGTGATGCGGCTCATCATGATACTGCAGAAAGACCACATCTTTATTGTATCGGCGCATAGCTAAGTACATCTCGATACTTTGATACCAAGGCACCGCTCCATCTGCATCGCCATGCATAATGAGCATGGGCGTTTCAATTCTGTCAGCGAAAAAGACCGGAGAATTTTCGATATATTTTTCCGGTGCTTCAATCAAACTTTGTCCAATTCGACTCTGGGTTTTTTCATACTGAAATTGACGTGCAAGTCCTGATGCCCACCGAATCCCGCTGTAGGCACTCGTCATATTACTAACCGGGGCTCCGGAAACCGCCGCATCAAAAATATCTGTTTGAGTAACCATAAAAGCTGTTTGATAACCACTCCATGAATGTCCGTGAAGCCCCAACTTATCTTCATCTGCTATACCCATTTCAATGAGCTTCTGGATTCCCGGAACTAAACTTTTGGTGGAAGCAAAACCGGGCTCGCCAATTTCAAACCGAATATCCGGCAGAAAGACCACATATTCATCACTTGTATATTGCGCAAAAACAGGGCGGTGATTTGTCTTGGGTTCATTAAAATCGTGCAGACGATCCGTAAAGAAACGGTAGTAGTACGTCATAATTGGGTATCGTTTATTCGGATCATAATTATCCGGCTTAATAACCACACCCTGTATAAACTTCCCATCCAGACTTAACCAATCGATAAGCTCTGCCTTCCCCCAATTCCACTTTTCATGAAGATCCTCATGGAGATTTGTAAGCTTATTGGTCCGCTTAAATTGCCAATTATTAGCTACCCAAATATTAGGAAATTCGTCATACGCTTCTCGTTTATATAATACGGTGTTGGCATCTTCTGCTTTTTCTACAAAGGTGAATTTCTTGTCCTCTTCAAGTAATCGGCTAACCCCTGATCTATTTGCTTTCGCTGAATAGAAGCCGAAATTTTTATTCATATCATGGTAGGAGTTCAGTAATAAATCTTCATTATTTGTATATGCCTCCCCCCAATCTTTATTCATCCGCTCGATCCGAAAAATTCGTTTTGCTTCACGACCTTCACCATCCGTAATATTCATTGGTTCACTGAAACCTGTAGGGAATCTCCAGATGTCGTACTTATCGTAAATCATTACGGCCCGTTCACCTTCAATCCAGCCGGCAACACCGTAGTCCGGCACTCTGGATGGGTAATCATGGTCTTCGTCATAAAAAGGCACATCTATATCTGCCGTAATATTTTGGGATTCCCCATCTTCAATATTCAGCATATGCCAGTTTTTATCATTATAGAATACCGCAAATTTTCCGCTTGGCGACAGGTTCACTCCTTCCGATAATTTCTTTCCAATTATCGTTCGCTTACCTGTTTCCAAATTCACATAATACCAATCGTTAAAAAAACCTTCCCAGGTCATTTCTTTCATATATGGAACTTGTGAACTCCCCAATACCACATTCGGATTATGGGCGATATTAATTTCCGGCATATCATGATCTGCAAGCTGCACCCACTCCTCTTTATCCAAATGATAGACCGCGGTATAAAGATGGTTCTTAGTTGAATTCCAGCTTACGATCTCATGGGTTTTTATTCTGGGATCATCTCCATGCCAAACATCCAAGCCCCGATCTTCCACAATATCTGGTACATTATAGATATCAATTTCTTCGTCATCATTTTCTTCTTTTTTAGTATCTAAAGCCGCCATTTCAGCATCCATGAATCCAAAAAACAGACGATTGCCATCATGGGTAAAAACAAGGTTGTTGTTTGAACGAAGCACAAATCCTTCATTCCCATCATCGGCATTCAGTATTGTTGAGAGGTCGTCATTATCCGCATCCCAAATATGTATGGAAGCATTGCTTTCTGTGTACGAAGTATCGTAAGTGGCTTTGGTGAAGGCTAGTTTTTGAAGGTCATAATCCCAGGTCAGGTTTGCGTAGTATCCGCGTTCAACCGCATTCACTGATCGTGATTCTTCTTCATTCAAATCAAAAACATACACCCCATTTTCTTGGTCGGAAGTATCTACTACCGAATACGCCAGATAATTAGAAAGACTGTCAAATTCCATTTCACGCACAAAAGAAAGCTCAAACTCCGAACCGGAATTCACATTACGAAGCGTAACAGATGTCCCCAATTTCTTGTTCTTAGATTTCAGGTCTTCTACCGCTTTCGACTGGTAATGTTGAATAGCCAGCCAGTTGCCATCCTCAGAAAAAGTGAATGACTGAACACTGTCAAAATCAGTTATGGAGCCGTCGTTTGTAGCAAGTAAAGATAGTCCTTGTTTGGGGGCATTCTTTTTGGCTTTCAGTTCTTCTGCAAGCGGCACTTTCCTGTATGCAGCAACCCACGCACCGTTTGGTGTGATTCTTGGAGAGGCTCCTAATACTATCGAGTATGTATTTCTGCCATTTATACTCTTCACTTCAACGCGTCCATCTCCACGGTCCGGCCACACTTCATAAGCGACCCAATTACCATTATCTGATAGTTGAATTGAGCCAATATCCTCGAATTTCATAACATCTTCGAAACTCAAAACGCCCTGAGCCGTACCCAAGGCTGGCACAAATGACGCTACAATTAAAAAAAGAAATAACCGGTTTTTCAGTGAATGCATGATTCTATACTTTATTGAAAATGATGACTCAAATTAAATGTATTCGTGCGACAGATGAAATTATATATTGGTTTCTTTAGGATTCTTTTACCTCAAAAACATTACGTCTAATGAAAAACTCAGACTACACTTACGATTATTTCCTTGAAGCCTTCACCCAAGCAAAAGAAACGGCTGACCATTTGGTACAAAATACAGCTGATGATGTCTTTCTTCGAAAACCGGCCGAGGATAAGTGGAGTATGGGAGAAATTCTAAATCACCTGACACAAGCCGGAAACGAATACCTTCCCCAAATAAAAAAAGGACTTAACAAACCTGACGAAGATTTACCTAAAGGCAGCGATCCTTTCACACCGAATTTTCTGTTTCGCTGGTTTATTGGCCAGGTGAGTCCTGAGAACCGGCGTAAGTTACCAACCGTTTCTGCCTTTGAGCCGGTTGAAGGAAAAGCCATGAATAAGAAAGATGTACTCGATGGATTCCTAAAACTGCAGGATGAAATTATTCATATCCTCAAAAAAGCAAAGCTGGAACAGCTGGACTTAGATCACATCAAAACCCGAAACCCTATTGTCAAGTTTGTGCCGATGTCGCTTACCTCATGTTTTGCTATTCAGGAAGCTCACCAAAGAAGACATTTCGAACAGATGAGAGAGTTGAAAGAGCGGTTTGGAGAGTAAAGTCATCTCGCGGCGAATGCCCGAGGTCTGTAATCCTTTTAAGCTACTATGCTTTATAAACAATCAGATTCCTGCCTTCGCAGGAATGACAAAGAAAAAGTAACTCACCGATCAAACTTACGTTTTCGCTCGGGGTATTTGTCATAGGGAAACAGAAATAAGCCATAGGGTTCGGCTCCTTCTTTACCTACATCCTGATGATGCCGCTGATGTGCTCTTCGAACCAGCTTCATAATTTTACTGTCGCTGCTGAAGGGTACAAACCGCTTGTGTGTGAACAGGTCATGAATGATAAAGTACAGTACTCCGTAAGCTGCGATACCGGCTCCGATCCCGAATGCCGGAGAACTAAACATAGTTTTCGCCCCATCTACCATCAACCAGATTGAAACCCCTGCAAAAACTAGTGAGAAAATATCGTTTAGCTCGAACAATCCATGATCAGGTTTATGATGCGATTCATGAATATCCCACAAAATTCCATGAAACAACCAGCGATGCACACAATAGGAAACGACTTCCATCCCCACCATCCCTGTTATTGTAAAACCCATCAAATATAACCAATCCATTCTGCCACTTTGTTTTACTGCAATTTGAAGTCCTGACTTCCGAATAGCAAACTAATTTTTCGAGATAATAGTTTACTCTTTCCATAGATACACATACTTTGTATATATAATATATGTAAGCAATTGAGGTGCACATGGAGGGACTCGAAATTTATCAGGGAGGTTCAGCAAAGAAGCAACGAAATGAGGTTAAGCTTTCCCAAAAAGCTGAGACCGGTTTTGTTTCTCCGGCTGCTGATCACCTCCAAAAGCCATTGGATTTGGAGGAGCTGATTGTACATCGGCCAGCCGCTACATTTTATGTGCGGGCTGAAGGAAATGCGATGAAGGCATCCGGTGTACATGACGATGACATCCTTGTTGTTGATCGTTCCGTACATCCTTCTGATGGAGCCATTGTAATAGTCGCGATCGAAGAAGAGCCCGTGATAAGGAGGCTGGTTAAGAGAGGGTCGCGGCTATTTTTAATTTCAGACGATGCCCGGTTCGAGCCCATCACTATTCACCCCGATACTAACTGGCTAATCTGGGGCGTAGTCACGCATGTCATTCACCGGTACGAGACATGATCTTAAACCTGGAGAATTTTAACAACCGAAGCTCTATCGCATATGCGATGGTGGACTGTAATAACTTTTACGCATCATGTGAACGGGCTTTTAATCCTTCGCTGGAGGGAAAACCAATTGTTATTCTTTCCAACAATGATGGCTGTGTCATAGCCCGTTCTGAGGAAGCAAAGAAACTTGATATTCCTATGGGAGCTCCGGAATTCAAATACCGGAGAATGTTTAAAGAGAATGGTGTCGTAGTTCGCTCTTCCAACTATCCATTGTATGGTGATATGTCGCAGCGGGTGATGGAAACACTCCGCCACCTCACACATGCCATTGAGGTTTACAGCATTGATGAAGCATTCGCCGAGGTGTCTACTCAAACATATTCTGATCTTCAGGAATATGGGCAGCATATCAAAGACACGGTTTATAAATGGACAGGGTTACCGGTTTCAGTCGGAATTGCACCAAGCAAAACGTTGGCAAAAATTGCAAATGAAACGGCTAAGAGAAATCTCACCTATAACGGCGTATTGAATTTATGTGATAATCCCGGGACCGATCAGATTCTACAAAACATGCCTCTTCAAAAAGTATGGGGAATCGGGCATAGACTTACAGTTAGGCTCAATCGTTTTGAAATCAGGACAGCTTATGATTTAAAGCAGAAAGTGGATCACAAGCGCTGGGTCAGAAAGCATTTAAATGTAACCGGACTCAGAACTGTGCTGGAACTCAACGGATTACCCTGCATGAAGTTAAGCGATGCACTCGATTCCCGAAAAGGCATCCTTACCTCCCGTATGTTTGGAAAACCCTTGTATAATTTAAATGAAATCCAGGAAGCCGTTTCTACCTATATAAGCCGAGTCGGAGAAAAATTACGGGCTCAAAAAAGTGTAGCCTCCTGTATGCACGTCACGCTTATTGGAGACAAGTATGATAATCTTAAAGGGAAGTATAAATACAGCGGCGGGTATTTCTTTCAGGTACCTACCGCTAACACCCCAACTATGCTTCAGGCCGGGAGGGTTATCACAAGGCAAGTTTTTCAGGAGAACACAAAGTATAAAAAGGCTGCTGTGATGCTCACCGGAATTGTACCACACAGTGAGGTACAGATGGATTTATTTAACCCCGAATTATACACACAGCGGCAGCATCGATTGATGGATTGCCTGGATAAAATCAACACGCGTCATGGCCGGAATACAGCGGCTTTTGCCTCTACCGGATTGCATAGAAAAAATCAGGAAGATGCGCCATGGAAAATGAATCAAAATTTTCTGAGTAAAAGATATACCACCGAGTGGAAAGATATCATGGTCGCGAAATCAAAGTGATAAAGTAATGAGGGATCTTGATTAGATATTGTATTCACTTAATTAAATCTGCGGCTTCTTTGCCGAGTTGCATTCCGAGTGCTACCCCCATACCACTGAGTCCTGCAACTACGGTGGTTTTAGCTGAAACTCTTTTCAAAATGGGACTTTTAGTATTTGTAAATCCCATGATTCCGGACCATTCTTTTTCTATTTCCCATCCTTCAGGAAGTCTTAAAACATCATTTGCAAAGGATATAAGATGATTTCGGATTTTTTCATTCGTCCCGAATAAAGTTGTTGTCTCAACATCAATGTCTAAACTTCGAGCTCCACCAAGCAACAATTGATTATCACCAACTCCTCGAAAATAATAGTAGCCCCGATCATAATGATAGGTGCCTTTCCACTTAAAATTAGGAATCGGCTTAGTAACAAAGACAAAGCCACGTCCGGGTTTTATTTTTACCTCATCCAATAATGCAGACGTAAATGAATTGGTTGCAACTGCAAGCTTATCAGTTTTAAGCTCAATATGATTTTCAAGGCCAACCATGCCTTCTTCAGTATTTATCGACTCTACCTTTGACTGCCACCTGAACTCAATTCCCAACTCCAGATTTTGTTCATATAAAGTTCTCATCATTTTTCCGGGATGAAGGCTTCCTTCCCCTTTAATACTGATTGCTGAAAAACCATTTACTTTTGCAGCCTGATATACATCCTCTAAACCGGCTGCTTCTTTAAGCCAGCGGTTACAAATGTCCAGATGGTCTAAAGCTTTTTCATAAACCTCTGAATCAGTAAAAATTTCATATGCTCCCGGTTCCTGATAATCAATAGAGCTGTCTCCCAGTGTTTCCCGTAACAGCTTTAATCCGGTCCACCTTCTGCAAATTCGATCGATAATATTCGCTTCCTCTTCAATTTCCATATCGGATATATGCTCAGTTACAGATCCAAAACAAGCAAATCCGGCGTTACGGGTGCTGGCTCCAATCGGGAAAAACCCACGATCAAGCACAAGCACCTTTTCCTTCGGGTGAGTTTTTTTATAGAAATGAGCAATCGACTGACCGGTAAGTCCGGCCCCAATTACAATCAGGTTATACTTCTGATCATATAATTCTGATTCCCAAAAAGATCGTCCGGCATTTATCATTTGTGATCAAAAACCAGTGAAACCATTAACGGAGTAGCTACCTCAAAAAACCGGTCATCCACATTGTATTTAGGGTGATGCCAGGGGTATTTAGAATCCGAGTCTTCACTTCCACTTCCTACAAAAAAGAAAGCGCCTGGAAAATGCTGTTGATAGAATGAGAAATCCTCGCCTGCCATAATTGGCCTTCTCATTTCTATAGCCGAGTCATCCCCGAATAACTTTCTCATAGAACCAAGTACGGTTTCCGCTTCATTTTCCGTATTAATTACTGCAGGATATCCTTTATTAAAATTGAAAGTATAACTCCCTCCGGCTGACTCGGTAATTCCCTTAGCTAAGGCTTCCAATCGCTCCTCAACCAATTCGGCAGTTTCCGGGGTCAGTGTCCTGGCAGTTCCCCATAGCTTCACTTTTTCCGGGATAATGTTGTATGCCGTACCTCCTTCAATTCGGCCAACTGTAACAACTACCGGTTCGGTAGGATCAACACTTCTACTGGCAACCGTCTGAATAGCATTTATGTATTGAGCGGATAACACAATCGGATCAACAGCCTCATGAGCTCGGGCGGCGTGTCCACCTTTCCCAATAATCTCCACTTCAAATTCATCAGGCGCAGCCATCAATGGGCCCACTTTTGTAGCAATAGTACCGGGTTTGTGCATCGGTGAAGTATGCAGACCATAAATTGCCTGAACTCCTTGGTCTTGCAAAAATCCCGTCTCGCTTAGTAATCGTCCTCCACCCGGTAGCTTTTCCTCGCCGGGCTGAAAGACTAGTAACACCTTCCCTTCAATTTCACCCTGAAGCTCTTTAAGTATTTTTGCAGCTGTTAACAGATTTGAGGTATGTGCATCATGTCCACAACAGTGTGCAACCCCTTCGTTTTTCGAAATAAAAGCTTGCTTAGCTTCACCTTCTTCCGTTATTGGAAGAGCATCGATATCAGCACGAAGCGCTATAACACGATCAGACTTTTTCCCGCCTTCCAAAATCCCAACACAACCGGTTTCAAGAGGGCTTTCGTAAGGTATTCCAAGTTTGTCGAGTTCAGACTTGATGAACTTGGTCGTTTCAAATTCTTTGTAACTAACTTCAGGATGCTGATGTAAATATCTTCGTGTTTCCACAGCTTCCTGAAAGTGTTGTTCAGCAAGTTCTTTAATTTTGGAATGCATACTTTTTCTTTGAATTAAGTCTTTACCTGATGATAAGGATATTATAGGATTCAACGTAACCTTTCGCATAGGAAACCGTAGTCGTTTTGCACAGAGAAAAGAAGGACATATGAAGACTACATCTTGGGAAATTATTTTGGCAGGTTTCTTTTTTGTTGGAATCGCCATTTATCTAGTAGAAAACCACTCCAACAGCCAAACGGACAATGAAGCTACAGCCATTTCTATTGATTCGGAAAAGAGCTTTAGCACAGATCAATTCAAAAGCCTCGAACTTAAACACTTAAAGGAACTCGAGAATCTTGAGAATCTATCGGAGCTTGAAGATCTGGAAAAGCTACAGAGCCTCAAGAACCTATCTACCTTTTTACCAGCTGAAGTCCAGGCTGATTTTGAAGCTGAAATTGATGAAGTGATTAAAGACCTTAAGACGGAACATATCCGAGCCAATTTCAGTACTGACAAACAATCTGCAATTGTTACCAAAGGAGATGGGAGCTCATCCGGTAAATGGACTGCTGCCTCTCCCGGTGTCTACACATTCTATCAAGAACTGAATGCTTCTAAGTTTAACGAAGCTGATATAGAATTACCTTTTGGTTCAATAGATATTGTTGGCAGCTCCAATAATGAAGCCACTTTTACTATTCAAGCTTCCGGGCAAGTTTCTACAAAAGCTGACCTAGAGTCAAAAATTAAAGCTATTGCAAAAGTTCAAGATGGAGTCGGTGTATTTTCCGTAACTCCTGCCGAAAATTCTTCAAGGGATCAGAACATACATTTGCAGGCAACCTTATCCATTCCAGCCAAAATGATGCTTACTTCTCTTACCAAAGCAGGCCATATTACGAGTAGTAATATGAATGGAGAACAAACTTATCATACCTTAGGAGGCCATATAAAGCTGAATAATGTAAAAGGCCGGGTACAAGCAAAAACCAATGGTGGACATATAACCGTTGACGGAGCTGAAGGTGATTTCGAATTGAATTCCCTTGGCGGTCACATACTTGTCAAAGATTCTAAAGGAGTGATAACAATGAAAACCTCCGGTGGTAACTTGCAAGCTATAGATGCTACAGGATCTGTACAGGCTTCTACAAATGGTGGGAATATTGAACTTAAATTCCTCGAAATGCAACATTCTTCAAATGCCACTACAGGTGCAGGGACTATTTCTATCTGGGTGCCAAGTGACGTAAATTCAACTTTTAATCTTTCAGGAAGTACTGTTGAAATTGGTGATGAACTTAATTTTGTAGGCAACGAATCGACCGGAAATGCAAAAGGGAGTATTGGCAGCACTGGAAATAATGCTTCTATTCATGTAAAGACCAATTACGGTAAAGTCATTTTAAAGTCTAAAGACTAAAAACCCTTTTACTTTAAGTAAACTCAGCACTGCTGCAATTAATTATAGCTTCCCTTTTTTGATAAAGATTGCCTTTATCCAGGAAAAGTGTAGAAACAAGTGGAATAAAATTGTTATAACAAAGCCGATAGCTAACCAAAAATGAACCTCGCCCCAATCATGTCTGCTCAAATTCCAGAATAGATTGTTATGGCTTCCGGGCGGCAATACATAATGAATTAATAGTCCGGTTAGCAACAATACCACAAGAAAAGCCAACGAAACCAGATCGATAATTACATTTTGCCGGTGTTTTTTAAACGTCTTCATTTTCTCTCCATCATTACCACTTTAAAGTAAATTCAAAATCTTCTTCTTTTGTGAATATCATATGAAACAATGATTTTTATATAATTAATGATGCTTTATATTTCTTCATGTCTACTTCAATTCATAAAACTAAAGACGGCTCTTCCACCCTTTATTCAGATACATTTGAGCAATTCTACCATAACCCAAATGGTGCTGCTACAGAAAGCCTATATGTATTTTTTGAAAAATCAGGCTTAATCAATTTCTTAAAAACAGCAGACTCTTTAACCATACTGGAAGTCGGTTTTGGCACCGGATTAAACTTTCTTCTGTTGCTTGATATTCTGAAACAGAAGGACATTCACATTCCGGTTGAGTTCTGGACTATCGAGGCCTTTCCCGTTGACACTGAAACAGCTATGCAGTTTGATTTCAGAGATCATTTAGTTCATCCCGGCTTAAATGATTTACTCCCTTCTTTTTTTTCTGATTTGAATCCGGGATTAAATACCATCAAGCCTTTAAAAGATTTGAATGTAACCCTGAATGTCTATTTCGGGAAGTTTGAAGATTTTACTGCGGAAACACTACGAGCTGATTTTATTTTCCATGATCCTTTCTCACCGGAAGTAAATGAGGAATTATGGACAGATAATATATTCAAGGCGCTTGCCCAATTCTCAAGTCCGGAAGTTGTGTTGGCTACCTATTGTGCCGCATCTAAAGCACGTGGAGCTATGTGTGCCGCTAATTGGAAAGTAGCTCGTGCACAAGGAGCTTTAGGGAAAAGAGAGATGACTATTGCCTCCCTTTCCGAAGAAAAGCTAACAGATTTTAAACGGGTAAATGAAGACCGTTTAGCCGAGAGATATATTACCGGAGATTTTGACTAAAAACTTATCTTACTAATACTTCAGCAACTTCTCTTGATGCAGCCTCTAACCCACCAGGATGCTGAAGCATGCTGGCTCCCAAGAGAAAAACCGTATCGTTGCCATACTCACTTATCCAGTGCGGCAAAGTCTCTCTTTTCATACCGCCACCGGGCATAGGAAGTACAGGCTTAAATGGTGAATTGCTATTTCTTGCAGCCTTATTCAGTTCTTTACATTCCTCTGGGGTGAATGAAAACCGCCCTCCGGTATTTGGATATATCGCAAAATCAGCTCCAAATGCCCGATATAGTTCACCGTATAAAAAAGCGGGTGTGAATCCATGTTCCGGGTCCGTTACGAAGGTTCCGGAAAATGATGGATGCGCGATAATTGGTAGGTCAAGATCATGCTGAGCAAGTTCATGCATACTTTCATATCCACATAAATCAGGGAGAACCATCACACCATCGGCGCCCAAGTCAGCAGCAAGTTCGTAATTCTCCAACAATTTTGATCCGCTTGAGGTGATATTCGGAAAGTAGCGGGTCAGTACTCCGGACTCCTTCATTGCTAATTGTAATGCCTCAGCAACTTTTGAAACCCGTTCTTGAAACGGGGCATATTCTTGATTAGCCAGACCATGATCATCTTTAATTATATCAATACCACCTAAAGCAAATTGACGAGCCTGAGTGACCATTTCATCAGCAGAAAGCCCCATTGGCTTCAAGACCCCACAGGCCATCGGTCGTTCTTTAATCCCGAATTCTTCTCTTATACCTTCTACCCCAAACATTGGGCCCTGAAATAAATCAGAAAGATTTTTCCAATCTACCGAAGTGATCTTAATTCCCCTTTTCAAAGAAATGTTACCAAACAGGATATTTAGAAACTGGGTTTGATCCGCGCCGGCATTATCAATCGGCCAGCTAATAGAGGCTTGATAACAATTTTTGCCGATTGGTTTAACATCCAAAACTTGCCCCACTACTTTATCAAGAATTGCTTGAGATACTACCTCTTCAGGTAATTCCACACTCTGTTCAAGGCAAATCCAACGAAGCTTTTCATCAATGTTTTCACCTTCGTAACAGGTAATTTTATAAAATACGGTGAATCGTTTCACAGGCTTGTATGAAAATGTGATTGGTAGCTCTTATCAACTCTAAGTTTTAGACTGAGTAACAAATTCGGTGATCAGTTCTTTAATTTCAGGAACTCCTTCCCGGGTATCAGAGGAATATGGAAGAATAGGAATTTCAATATTCATTTCCTTTAGGACTCGCCGGACTTTAGCCTTTGACTGGTTCACTTTATTCCTGGAAATCTTATCTGATTTTGATAATACCACTGAAAATGGCTTCTCATTCATCGCCATCCAATAGAAAAAGTCTTCATCAAGCTGGCTCGGATCATGACGACAATCTACCACATGTAAAATCAGGCTTAGTGATTCCCGATCCAGTAAATATTCCCGGATATTCTTGCCCCAGCGCTCTCGTTCTTTTTTGGGCACTTTGGCATACCCATACCCCGGTAAATCAACCAAGAAAAACTCACTGCCTACTTGGTAATAATTCATCTGCTGGGTTTTTCCCGGCACGTTAGATGTACGTGCAATATTCTTCTTGTTCAGAAGAGCATTAATCAACGAAGATTTCCCCACGTTTGAGCGACCTGCAAAACAGACTTCCGGTAGCGTAACAGGTGGGCATTCTTCGAGCTGAGTGGCGCTTGTGATAAACTTTGGCTGGGCATTAAACATCAAACAAGCTCATTTTCTTCTTTCTCGACACCAAAATTCACCGGAACCGGATAATCGCCGGTAAAGCAAGCGGTGCAATAATCATGGCCGGATGGGTTTGCTTCTTTAACTGCGCTAACGAGTCCTTCGGCAGATAAATACCTAAGGCTATCAACCCCAATTTCTTTGGCCATTCTATCAATGTCTCGATCAAATTTATTAGCGATTAGTTCTTCCGGGCTAGGGAAATCCATCCCGTAATAGCATGGACTGATTATCGGTGGTGAGCTAACGATGAAGTGAATTTCAGCAGGATTACATTCGCGAATCATATCTACTAAATAGCGGGATGTGGTTCCGCGTACAATAGAATCATCAACAATAATTACAACCCGGTCTTCAATAACTCCCCGAACAGGGTTGAACTTCGTACGAACTTTCTGTTCGCGAGATTTTTGTCCCGGCGAGATAAAAGTTCTCCCCACATAATGGTTACGAATCAAGCCAATATCATATTTACAATGCTGACCCAATTTCTGACTTTCACTGGCATATCCAAGTGCGGCGGTGTTACTGGAATCAGGCACAGAGATAACCACAGGCTTTTTGCCTGTCATATTGTTCTTTACAATATCATCGATTGGGTGCTCTTTGGCGAGCTGCTTACCGAGGTTTCGGCGAATTTTATCCACCATTTCCCCAAAGATCTTACTGTCCGGACGAGAAAAGTACACGTATTCAAAAATGCACTGACTAGTTCCCGTTCCTTCCTTAGGCGGTATAGTGTAGGATTTAGGCTCATTATTTTCATCTGCCTCTCTATCAATAACCACTACTTCACCGGGTTGCACGTCACGAATATATTCAGCGTTATTAATATCGAAAGCGCAAGTTTCACTCGAAACGCAGTATGCGCCATCAACTTTACCCAGAGCTAAAGGTCTAAACCCATTGGGGTCTCGAACTGCTATCAATTTATCGTCTGTTAGGATGACCAGACAGTATGCCCCTTCAATTTGGTTCAGAGCATCCATAATCTGCTCCATCTGATCTTCTTTATCACTGTGTGAAATAAGATGAAGAATCAGTTCGGTATCAGATGTACTTTGGAAAAGAACCCCTTCCTTTCTGAAACGATCACGTATTTGTTTGGCATTAGACAAATTCCCGTTATGCCCGATAGCCAGGTTTCCATTTCGATAATGAACTCTGAACGGTTGAATGTTAGCAGGATTTTTAGAAGAACCAGAGGTCGAATAGCGGTTGTGACCAATGGCATTATTACCCTTCAATATCTTTTTAAAGATTTTTGATTTACTAAACACATTCAATACCAACCCAAAGTCTTTATAAGCGGGCATGGCGTAACGATCTTTATCATCGTCAAAATATGAAGTTACAATACCTGCTGATTCTTGCCCCCGGTGTTGAAGGGCGTGCAGTCCATAATAGGTATGAATAGCTGCATCGGGGTGATTATAGATACCGTAAATTCCACAATATTCGCGAGGTTTGTCGCTCATATCTAATACTCCTCAAAAATGAGTGATTAATGAATGCCTAAGATAAGAAATGATTAGGGGTTTCGGGAATTAGAACTACGAGAAGTTATCTACAGGTTATGAACAGTTTTTCTAAAGTATCTCAAAAAAAATGCTTAAGCTTTTGGTAATTCAATATAAAAGGTTGAACCTTCCCCGTCTTCACTCTCAAACCATATAGTACCGCCCATCCGCTCAATAAATTCTTTACTAAGACTAAGCCCGAAACCACTTCCCTTCTCTTTATTTGTGCCTTGGCGACTCCAAGACTTGCTGTCAAATACTTTGTCCGCCGCCTCTTTTGGAATACCAATTCCCGTGTCTTTAATAATTATCTGTGTAGAGTGAGCATTTGGTTTCACGATAACATGAATTTCATCACCCTGACTGGTAAACTTAATACTGTTTGAAATCAGATTTCGAACTACCAACTGAAGAGCATTTGTATCAGCCATTATTTTTTCATCTTCTGGAATGTCCTGCTTAACTACTACCCCCTTTTTCCTGGCAATGAATGATTGGCTTGATATAATTTCATCTACAATTTCATGAACATTGACAGGTTTTATATCCATTTTCACACCGGAAAGTTGCTCTTTTGCCCAGTGCAGTAGGTCATCCATGACGTTTACATTTTTCTGGACTGATAATTCCAACTCCGGCAGCAAGTCTTTAATATCCTGGTTTGAAATCACATTATCTTTTATTAGGTGTAGCACACCCTGCATAGATGTTAATGGAGATCTTAAATCGTGTGCTATAATCGCAAAGAGCTTGTCTTTTGTTTTATTGACTTCCTCAAGCTCATGTTTCTGTTGCTGAAGCTGAACATTAATTTCTTCCCTTTCTCTGGCAGTTTTCCTCATGATAAATAATAGCGTCACCGCTAGAACGACGACTACAATTGCAGCGATAATTAAAAAGAATTGAAACTGTAGCTGTCGCTCTTGTTGAATCTGCTTTTCTTCCAAAAGCCTGTTGAATTCGCTTTGTCTATTCAACTCCATTTTGCTTTCCAGCTCAGCTAATTCTTTTACCTTTACAATATCAGTAAGGCTGTCCGAATAAATTTTATAGTCATTAAGAGCTTTATAAGCTTTTTGAAATCGGTTTGCCTGGGCATAAGATTTATGTAAAGCATCTCGAGATACTTGAGCCTGCTGCATATTCCCAACTTCCTGAGCTACCTCTACGGCTTTTTCCAAGTGATAAATAGCATCTTCGCTACGCTCTTGATCAAAGTACATGTTGCCCAAAATATGATGATTAAAATAGACACCTTGCATGATGCCCATTTGGTTTGTCATTCTGAGCGACTCAAACAACAGTTCTTCTGCTTCTTCATATCTTTTCATAAGAGCCAGTGTAGCACCCCGGTTATGCAAAATTATTGCAGGAGGAACATTTGGCCTAAGCTCGGCAAACAACTCACCAGCTATTTCATATAACCTTAAAGCCTCATCATAGCGATTCATATTACTAAGGGTATTAGCCATATTTAAACTGGCTCGGTATATGTCGATTTTGGAGTTTTTGGCTTTGGCATACTCTAAAGCCTTCTCCAAATAAAAGAGTGATTTTTCAAAGTCTTCAGAACTATTATATGCTAAGCCAACATTGTTATAAGCAATCGTTAAAAACATGGTGTCTTTAGCAGCCTCGCCATATTCAATGGCTGCCAGATAATTTTCAAAAGCTTTTGCCCTTTCTCCTTTATCCTCATAAATAGTAGCAATATTCTGTAGAATTCCGGCATGCAGTCTTTCTCTTTCGTTGGCTGGAAGCAGGTCAATAAATTGCAAAGCTCTTTCAAAATTCTCTATCGCCTTATCCGGTTCTAAATTTCCATAATAAGATGAGGCTAGTGTATTATAGAAATGGGCCTTAGCTGTACTTTCGGGAAATTCTTCGATTGCACGCTTCATTAAATCAATAGCCTTTTCATACTGAGCTTTATTGGCAAAGAGATCAGCCAGATTAAGAGCGGCCTGTTCTTTCCCCCAGTCATAGTCCGTTGAATAAGAAAGACTATCAGCTTTTCTTAACAAACGCTCTGCTTTGTCTAACTCTCCGACCTTATTTGCCTGCTTTCCCTCTTCTATTAAAAGCTGAACCTCAAGGGTGTCACTCTCTATCTGAGCTCGAAAAACAGAATGGGCAAAAATATTTGACACAGCACAAACCGAAATAAGTAAAACTAACTGTGCAACTTTCATGCTTAAGTTTGTTGCTTTAAGATTTAAACTGTGTGGCTTTTTTCATTGATAGCATAATAGTAAAAAAGCTTCCTGAATTTCAGGAAGCTTTTAATAATTTATAAACTATAATATATCAGATAAGGCTTGCATCGAGTTTTATGTCAACTCCTGCCAGTGCTTTTGATACGGGGCAACCTTTTTTAGCGGCTTCCGCAATTTCCTGAAATTTATCTTCATCAATATTGGGTACATCTCCTTTCGCCGTCAACTTTATCGTTGTAATAGCTCCTGCTTCAGGATCCAGAGTTACCTCCGCTTGTACATCCACAGATTTGGGTGTGAATCCAGCTGAGTCAAGCTCGTTGGAAAAAGCCATGGCATAACACCCCGCATGGGCTGCGCCAATAAGTTCTTCCGGGTTTGTACCCTTTCCATTTTCAAATCGGGAAGCAAAGGTATAAGAACCTTCAAAAGATCCGCTTCCAAATTTCATAGTTCCCATTCCAGATTTTAGATCTCCGCTCCAAATAGCTTCTGCTTTCTTAGTTGGCATAATGTCCTTTTAATTTTTCGGTTTTAAGTCTATGTCTTAAACAGCTTAAGGCTGAATTACATTCCTAATATAGAAAAGGCGCCTGATATATCTCAGCTACCTTTATTACCAATAACTAAACCTCGATTGAAAAGCCAGTCGAAATAAAAAAGGGTAGCTAAGATTCCTTAGCTACCCTTTGAGCGGGAAACGAGATTCGAACTCGCGACCTTCTCGTTGGCAACGAGATGCTCTACCACTGAGCTATTCCCGCTTAATCAATAAATTCCCTTTTGAGAGGGCATTAAATATACGAGTGTTCGCAACTACAATTCAACCTTTTTTTAAATTCATCTTTTTAATTTTCCTTTTACTTCAGGATTTCTGACTTGTGAAGATAAGTAATCATCATCAGGCAAAGTCGGCTTATCCCGATATCGGTCTACAATGCATATAAAACCCAGTTCTTCTCCTTTATCGGCATGAAATTGGTGAAGAGTTTCCGGAGAGATAAACACTACATCATGTATACTTAGCTCGTGTATATCATCACCTAAAACCATGGAACCGGAGCCTCTTATAATTACGACTGTGTGTGGATGCCGATGATACTCGAGTGAAGTATAACCTCCCTCATTAACTTCAAAGTATCGGGTTTGAAAATTGAGCTCCTGCTCATTCTCACCTTCTCCCAAAATTGAATACCTGTGCACTCCCTGATAACAAGAGGTATCAGACTTATAGTTTTTTCTTTCTACTCCCTGCCATTCAAAATTCTCACACTTAATGACTTTAGACATGGTGATTAAATTAAATTGATATTTCTTTAACAGAACTCAATAAACGCCCTAGAAACTTATTGCCATATACTTTTTGAACGTGCTGCATATCAGCAATTATGACCAACAGTTCTTTGCTTCTTGAAAAAGCCACGTTCAACAAGCGAGGTACGCTAAGTCCATTTTTGGTTTCATCAAAAGGACGAACCGAATAGTGCCTCATACTTCCATTTTGCCATTCACCACTCATAACGGTATCAAAAATAATAACTGATTTTTCACGTCCCTGGAATGTGTGAATAGTACCTACTTCAATATCTTTAAAGCCCAGTTCCCAAAGATGATTTCGCACTTTATAAACACTGTTTCTGAATGGAACAATAATTCCAATATTCTCAGGAGCGTGATTTCGGGTAAGTCTTTTTAAACTTTCCTCTATCAGTTTATGGTGAACTTCATTTATGGGTTTGAACCCTCGTTCGCCAGACTCCTGTTCCAGATATGGACCATATTTAGCTGTGTCTACCAGCGCTACCGATCCGGCAGATTGAAGCCCATTATCCTGATCTGTTTTACTCGCATCGGATTTTAGCCTGCCTTCATAAAATACCGAGCTAATCACTCTGGCCAAATCATCTTTCAGACGATATTGAACATCAAAAAAGCAGGTAAACTCCGGATTTTCATCATGCCAGTTGAATAGTGCTTCTGTAGTATCTGATTTTGAAACATAGGTGAAGATATCTTGTTCCAGGAACTCACGGGCTTCCTTATCTTTTGTGATTGCAATGGGAGGAAGCTGCATCGGGTCACCCGCGATAATTAAATGCTCTTTGCTTTTTGCAGCCATCAACAATAAGTAGGGAATTCCCGCCATTGAACCTTCATCAACTACAACAGCATCATAGCTGATATTATAGAACAGCTCTGAAGTACAAACTTTAGCCATGGTGGTAGCTACAAGCTGTTTTTTCTTCAGTTCATAGCGCTCATTCAAATTCATGAGGCGATCTATCTTATCTTCTAATTCCTCAACACCGCCATGTTCGTCAACCTTATTGCCCACAAGCTGGCATTCCAAATCCAATGCTTCCGGGACTTCTTCCCCATTCCGCATCATATCGTCTACCTTCCCTTGAAGAGACTCATATTTACTCAACATATTGCTTAGCTCAACTGCATCAGCTTTTCGGCTATCGATTCTTGTCTTCACCTGATGCTCGAACAGGATATCCTCCAATCTCGGATCATCCAGTGCGGCTTCCCCAAAACGTGTTGTATTTTGAAGGCTGAAACCGGGATCAATTTCATATAACGCATCTATAGCACTCAATAAACCAACATCCACCGCTCGATTCGTGTTTGATACAAAAAGCACACGTTTACCTTCCTTCAAAAGGTTGGCGATAATAAATCCAAGTGTGGCAGTTTTCCCTGTTCCCGGAGGACCCCACACATATAGGATATTATTTTTAAGGGATTTTTCGATCGCTTCTTTTTGTGAAGGATTTCGAAGATCGTCAAAAATAGGGTCTATCGAATCTGTATTTACTTTGAAGTTCTTTTCGGGATTAAGCAAGGCTTTTAGCTGCGGTACCTTCCCTGACTTTTCCTGAAGAGTGAACAAATGCTCCTGCATTTTTTTGAGCACGTAATCATTTTCCCACTCCAGATAGACTTCATCAATTTTAGAGCCCTTGTTTTCTGGAAATTCTAAGCGGACTTTCTTGTCCTTGAACTCAACAGCTTGCACTTTAAAATCTTTACCGTCCATCTTCGCACGGATTTCCTCAGCAAATTTCAGTCCCTGATTGTGTGAGTCAAAGGTGTAGATATATTCTCCGGAGATTTTTTCCAGCTCCCCATTCATCAACACATCCGTTGACGGAGTTTCCCGAACGGCTTCAATCTCTTGTGCAATGGCTTCCAGCGCCTGTGTAATAACTTTTTTTATCAAGTAATGTCTAATTTTAAATGTTGAATGTTAAGCTTAACAGGCTTTAAACAGCAACACTTCGAAGTTCAAAATTCAATGTTCCTTTTTCGATATTCTATTGATCCCAAAGTTCTGCACGAATCATCTCAGAACTTTTCTCTGAAAGTAAGTACTCCAGTCTAAGTCGGCTTCTCTCGGGTACTTTCTGTTCTACCAACCGAGCACTTTCAGGGGTGTATAAGATAAGATCTGAGTCACGAACAAAAAGCGGTAATGACTTTCCATAAGTTGTCCCTGCAACAAAAGACCCTTCAAAATTAATTGAACGCTTTAATTCATTAATAAGCTTTGGAATCGTTTCTTCATTTCCGGCTACTAAACCTATAGTCGCGATAGCAGCTCTTTCCACCATTGAGAGTAAAATATCGGGATCATAATCATACACAATCGGAATGATTAGCAGACTTTCCCGAAGGCTTCGAAAGTTGCTCATCAGATGAATAGGCACAAAAAGGGCATCGTACTTAGCGGCACTTTCATACTCATCAGCTTCAATAACCTGACTTTTAACCCCTACTTGTTTTTTAATGGCATCCGCAAGCATTTGTCCCAGCTCGCGGTTCTCTCCAACACTGGCACAGGTTTGAATTCGATCAGGCCATTCCATAAAACTTAACTGCTCTTGGAAAAGGAGCTCAATTTCCGACTCATCCAACCCATAACCAATAAGCTCCTCAACTAATGCCTGAACTTTCTCGCCCCCAACCTCTAGTCGAGCCGATTTATCCAACAGTGGAGTCTGGGTTTTAACGGTGAAACCCCTCCCTTGTTCACCTAAGATTAACCCTTCATCCTCTAGGATATGATAAGCTTTTCGAACTGTATGAAAACTGGCTTCCAGCTGCTGACCAAGTTCCCGGGTTGAAGGCAACATCTCACCCACCTGAAACTGTTTGGTCGCAATCATAAGCCGAATACGATCAGAGATATGTTTTGCAGAGGTCTTCAAACTGTAGAATTATACCATTGATTTGGTTCAGGCATAATCCTCCATAATTTCCATATAGGCTTTGACTGTTTTTTCGAGACCCCAATAAATCGACTTACTTACAAGGGCATGTCCAATACTAATATCGTTTAAGTGAGGAACAGTTTCCAACAGATCAGGGAGGTTTTCAAGATTCAATCCATGTCCTGCATTTACTTTCATGCCTAAATCATTGGCAAGGCTTGCAGCTTTTCTCAATCGGGTAAGTTCATGTTGCTGCTTTCTTGACTCGGCGTTTGCAAATGTACCGGTATGAAGTTCAATAGCGTCAGCGCCTAGTTCATGCGCCAATTCTATGTCTTCAGTATTGGGATCTAAAAATAAGCTGATCTCAATATTGGTACTTCTCAAGGCAGGGAACACACGATTTCTATAGTCATCCATCACTGTAGACATTTTCAGTCCACCTTCCGTTGTCAACTCTTCCCTTCCTTCAGGCACTAATGTGCATAAGTGTGGATCAATCTCTGTACAGATTTCAAGCATCTCATCAGAAGCCGCCATTTCAAAATCCAGGGTTCCACGGACCGACTTCTTTAACCTGTATACATCTTCATCCCTAATATGCCGTCGATCTCCACGAAGGTGAAATACAATCCCGGCCGCTCCGGCTCCTTCACAAATCTCAGCCGCTTCAATCGGGTCCGGATAACCTTCACCTCTTGCATTTCTAAGCGTTGCGATATGATCGATGTTAACAAGTAAATTCATAGGATTTCAGTGATTTCTTTAAAATCTCATCTCGGTGTTTAAAAGTAAGCATATCCCATTATATTTACAGGTGAGAATAAAAATCGTTTGGCTATGAAAAAGGGTACTGTTTTAATTTTGATATTATTCATTACTGCGAGCTGTGGTGTCGTTAAAAGAGGCACTGTTCCTTGGACTGAATCCGCTCCTGAATCTAAAACTGAATTAGGTGAAGATGATGAGGACAATGAAGAGAAGGAAATAGGTTCTTTTGTCGAAAGCTCTCAACCTCCTGCCATTCAGGAAATGCAACAATTTTTACAGCTTGCCTATCAGGATTGGAAAGGAACTCCCTACTTATTGGGTGGCGCTGGGTATAGTGGGATTGATTGTTCAGCCTTTATGCAGGTTGTTTTCGAAGATTATTTTTCCATTCAAATTCCACGAACAACCCGGGAACAGCTTCAAATTGGAAGGGAAGTTGAAAGAGCTCAAATACAAACAGGTGACTTGGTTTTTTTCAAAACCGGAAGGACAACATTCCATGTGGGAGTAATGATTAGCAATGGCGAGTTCTTACATGCCTCTACAAGCAATGGGGTTAAAATTTCAAAGCTTTCCTTTCCGTATTGGAGAGAGAATTATCTCTCCACAAAAAGGATCTTTTAACCCTTACTATCTACTTTTTGAAATATGCTGCATCATATTTTTGTAAGCATCTGAAAGATCAACTGCTCTTCTTTTCATCATTGCCTGCATCGCCTCGATAGCTTTATCAAACTGATATTCTCCATATTCCTCAGCCCCAACCCAAGAAAATGATGGAATATATTTCGCAGGAAATCCAGACATAAAGATGTTGGAGCTAACTCCACAAATAGTCCCTGTATTCAACATGGTATTGATAGCGGTTTTGGAGTGGTCCCCCATAATAGTTCCAAGGAATTGGGCTCCTGTTTCTATTTCCTTCTTAGTTTTCCAATCAGCTATACGCACAGAACTGTAATTATTTTTCAGGTTTGAGGTATTCGTATCGGCCCCAAGATTTACCCATTGTCCAAAAATGGAATTCCCTGCAAATCCATCGTGTCCTTTATTAGAATACGAATGGAAAATACAGTTCGATATTTCACCTCCTACTTTACAAACCGGACCAATGGTTGTCCCCCCATATACTCGGGCAGCCATTTTTATAGTAGCATCTTCACCAACCACCACCGGTCCTTTAATTATACTCCCCGCTTCAATGGTGGCTCCGTCCAGAATAACAACCGGACCATCTTTAGCTATCACAATAGCGCCAGGCTCAATACTTACATCTTTTCCGATAAACGTATTTTCAGGGTTGTAAATACAATTCCGAATATCACCTTCCTTCTCAGACTCAGTTTTAAGACCTGTTAATGGGATATCTTTTTCGATTTCGAAGGCATTTAGCGTCAGCAAATCCCATAGATTTTCAAGAATAATAGCTTCACTTATTTCAACAGGTTTCAAATCTGATCCGGTAAAAATTCCTTTTCCGAACATGAGGATGGACTTTTCTCCTTCTATTCTGGCAGCAAGGACTTGGCCTTTGTATTCTATTTTTTGCCCGGTATTGAGCCCCCTTATTTTGGCTAATATTTTTTCAGAAGGCAGCAACCGGGAATTAATCCATAAAACATCTTCCTTCTCATTCATTTCACCCGATGAAAAAACACCTTCCAAATAATCAGGTAGTAATCTGCAGATAAATGTAGCGCCCAAAGCTCGCCGCCATTTATCTCTGATTGTAAATATCCCAACTCTTATGTCGTCCATGGGGCGGGTTAGTGTAAGAGGCTCAAACCTTGAGGATTTCTCGTCAGTAAAAAAGCAGATATTCATATTTAAGTGAAGCTTTATATGTAAATCGTAATCGTTATTCTATTTAAACTACATTATATTTAAGGATTATCAGTGCAAAAAGAAATTTTTAAAATACCCATAGAAAATATGTGCGGAATTGTAGGTTATGTAGGCGATAAGCAAGCCAGTAAAATAATCATTGATGGTCTCAAAAGATTGGAATATCGGGGGTATGATTCCGCAGGACTAGCCATAATAAATGGCAAGCTCAGGGTTAAAAAGAAGAAGGGAAAAGTGGCAGCCCTGGAGTCAATGATTTCTTCTTCTGAAAAAGGAACCATTGGAATTGGACATACGAGATGGGCAACTCATGGAGAACCTAACGATGTAAACTCTCATCCCCATACAAGTCAGAATGAGAAGCTCGCCTTAGTTCATAATGGTATTATTGAAAATTATAATACCCTAAAAAAGAAGCTTATTGAGCAGGGGTATTCCTTTTACTCTGAAACTGATACTGAAGTTCTTACTAAACTCATTGAGAGTTTCTTGGAAAAAGACCCTTCAAACTTAAAGAAAGCAATTCAATTGGCTTTGCATCAGGTAAATGGAACATATGGCATTGCAGTTTTACACTCTGATTTTCCAGACCAAATTATTGTAGCCCGAAAAGGCTCACCTCTTCTTCTTGGTGTTGGTAAAGGTGAAATGCTTATTGCTTCGGACGCTTCTGCTGTTGCCGAGTACACAGATAAAGTAGTGTATCTAGATGATGGAGAACTTGCTGTAATTACTAAAGATAATTATACCGTTGAATCTTCAGATCAAATTGAGTTATCTAAAGAGGTTCACGAGCTTGCATTGAGCCTTGATGAAATTGAGAAAAGCGGATATGATCATTTCATGCTCAAAGAAATTTTTGAGCAGCCAAAAGCAATTTCTGATTGTCTTAGAGGGCGGCTTAATGTAGAGAACGGAACTATAACCTTGGGTGGTATTGAAGGCATAATGGACCAGCTGGTTAATGCCAAAAGGATAATAATTGCGGCATGTGGCACAAGCTGGCACTCAGGTTTAGTCGGTGAATATTTATTCGAATATCTTGCAAAAGTACCTGTTGAAGTTGAATATGCATCTGAATTCCGTTACAAAGAGCCGTTAATTGGCGAAGGAGATGTTATGATTGTGATCTCCCAAAGCGGTGAAACAGCTGATACCCTAGCTGCGCTTAGGGAGGCAAAATCTCGTGGTGCATTAGTATTAGGTGTTGTAAATGTAGTTGGATCTAGCATTGCCCGTGAAACTGACGCCGGAGTTTATATTCATGCCGGACCAGAAATTGGGGTCGCTTCTACAAAAGCATTTACAGCTCAGGTAACCGTACTAACACTAATAGCGATACGTCTTGCCCAACAGAAAAATACTATTGATGATAAGGAGGCCAAAAAGCTCATTACAGAACTTGCTAAAATTCCTTCCAAAATAGAAAGCATTTTACAGCAAACAGATCAGATAAAACACATATCAAACTTGTTTTCATATGCCCCAAACTTCCTCTATCTAGGAAGATCTTACAGCTTCCCGGTTGCTCTTGAAGGTGCTCTTAAGCTAAAAGAGATATCCTATATCCATGCAGAGGGATATCCGGCAGCTGAGATGAAACACGGACCTATTGCCCTTATTGATGAGATGATGCCCGTTGTGGTTATTGCAGCTACCCAACATACTAATGATAAGATGATTAGTAATATTGAGGAAGTCAGAGCAAGAAAAGGAAGGATCATTGCCATTACCACTCCAAATAATGATGAAGTCGGAGAATTGGCTGAGTTTACCTCTATTGTTCCTGAGACATTAGATGTGTTTTCACCATTACTGACCGTGATCCCACTTCAGTTGTTATCCTATTATATTGCAGTCAATAGAGGGTGTAATGTAGACCAGCCCCGTAATCTTGCAAAAAGCGTTACGGTTGAATAAAATCTCCTGTGGATAACCTGCTTTGCAATAGAGTCTGCTAATACAAATATTGCTTTTAAAAACCAGACCAATAGTTTTTTTGCAAAAAACACATTTTTAAAATGTGGATAACTTGATTTTTATCGAATAATTCCTTTCAATCAAATTCCTCTTGGTTAGTAAATACAGATTAATGAGAAACTGGAAGGCATTCATTTTTAAAATTGTAGTATTAGTGTTAGTTGGTATCGTAATTTTTACGGGCTGATTTGTCAGACTTATGCATCACTAATTAAACTCAGCTCTTGTGGGCATGACTTTCTTATGTTTAGGCTCTTCTTTTATTTCTAATGTTAACTTCCATTAAACCTCTATTTTTTCTAACTAATCATAACTAAATTATCTGTTATAAATTACGAAAAAAAGTTGAGTTATGGGTACAATAGACCTTAGTTACTTAGAGGATATCACTGGTGGAGAAAGTGATATAATGATAGAAATGATCGATCTGATGCTTAATGAAACACCTAAGCATCTTGCAAATCTTAAGAAAGCTTTTGATAAACAAGATTGGGATGGACTTGGATCAGAAGCACATAAACTTAAACCTATGTTTCTTTACATTGGGCTTACCGGATTAAACGAGGTGGCTCAGAAACTGGAGTTTTTTGGAAAGAAAGAAGAGAATCTTGAAGAAATACCTGAGTTGATTGAAGACCTCGAAGCTGGCTTCAGCGAAGTAATCATTCAACTAAAAGAGAAAAAACAAGAACTAAGTTAAGGTCATTTGAATGTGATCTATTCCATCTACAATGTAGACTTTTCCTTCTTCAACAAACCCCAGCTCATTATAATATTTTATTAAAGCAGCCTGAGCTTCAATCCGTATTGGTTCCCCATCACTTAGCTCTATTCCCTTTTTGATAAGATTAGACCCTAAACCAGTTCCTCTGAATTCAGGATCTACAACTATTCTTCCTAAACTGATTTCATCTTCAAGCTTTAATCCTTTAGGAAACAACCTCAAATAAGCAGCAAGCTTTCTTCCTTCATAGAAAAGCAAGTGATTGGCTTTTTCATCGAAGCCATCGATATCTTCATAAAAACAGTTCTGCTCAATTATAAAGACATTTTGTCGAAGCCTTAATACATCTTCAAGCTCTGAAGAACTCAGCTCCGAAAAAGATTTATATATTATTTGCATAAAAATTCTTTTAAAAGAAATGTAACCATTTTTCTTTCTTAATCGTACATAAAGCCCACTTCTAACTAAATTCAACCATTATGATCTGGGCCTGGTTACTAAATAGTGTTTCCATCTATGCAACTTCTTCACTTCTGAAAGGGGTAGAAATCAAAAATTTTTGGAGCGCTATTTTTGTTGCTGCACTACTTGCAATCGTAAATGTATTTGTAAAACCTATTCTTGTAATCTTAAGTCTTCCGATAACGATTTTAACTTTTGGTCTGTTTGTGTGGGTAATTAATGCCGGCTTGATAATGTTGGTTGACGCCATGGTTGAGGGATTCAAAGTAAAAAACTTTGGATGGGCACTGGCATTTGGGTTGGTGATGTCAGTAATAAGCTGGGTGCTTTTTAACATTTTTGGATAATTCTCTTCAAACTTCTATCAAATAAAAAAGGCCGCTTAAAGCAGCCTTTTTTATAAAACTCAATGAGCTTAATTCTAAATATTATCGCAAACAGCTTGTGTGAATGTTGAAGTCGTTCCTTCCCCTCCGATATCAGGGGTACAGTAAACTTTCTTCTCAACAAGAGTTTTATAAATAGCCTTTCTAATATTTTCAGCAACCTGCTTTTGGTCAATATGCTCCAACATCATTAATGAAGAAAAAAGCAATCCCATTGGGTTTGCTATGTTCTTACCAACAATATCAGGGGCAGAACCATGAACAGCTTCAAACATTGCAGCATCATCACCAATATTGGCGGCTCCGGTAACTCCTAAGCCACCCACTAGTCCTGATGCTAAATCAGATAAAATATCTCCAAAAAGATTCGTTGTTACTACAACATCAAATTGTTGAGGACGCATCACCATTTGCATCGCCATGTTGTCAACAATCAAATCCTGGAATTCAATGTCTTTGTATTCTTTAGCGACTCGTTTACCAACTTCAAGAAATAAACCGGTAGTCAATTTCAGAATATTTGCCTTATGAACCAGCGTCACTTTTTTTCGTTCATTCTTTACGGCATACTCAAATGCAGCTCGTACAATTTTTTCACTGGCTTCTTCAGTAACAACAGCAATTGCTTCAGCATGTTTTTTATTGTCTGTTTCTTCAATCCACGCTTCTTTTCCAATATAAAGTCCCTGAGTATTTTCACGGAATAAAACCATATCTACTCCACGAAATGGACTGTCGATGCTTGGAAGCGTTCGAGCCGGACGGATATTACTGTATAGGTTAAATTTTTGTCTCAGTGCTACATTTACAGACCTGAAACCGGAACCGACAGGTGTAGTCAAAGGTCCTTTTAGAGCAATACGATGCTCATCAATCGCTTCAATTGTATCTTCCGGAAGTGGATTACCATTTTCTTCGTGAGCTTTTAACCCGGCAGACTTCTCAATCCAGTCTATTTTTGCACCGGCTTTATCTAGTATAGTAGTGACAGAATTCGTGATCTCTGCCCCGATTCCATCTCCGGGGATTAAAACAACATTTTTCATTAACAGTGGGGTTTATTCTTCAAAATTTCAGTCTTATAATATATTGAAATTAACGCCCAATTGTGAGTACTGGTTCATTTTGAATTCTTATCCTTCGTAGGTAAGTCGATAAATTTTATTCCCATGATCATCTGAGATTAAGACTGAACCATCTTCGAGCTGCAATAATGCTACCGGTCGTCCTCTAACATCTTCTTCTCCTTGCAACCAACCAATCACGAAAGGTTCGTATGAGATTGGGTTACCATTATCATCAAACTTAACCATGGTAATTCGATATCCAATTTTTTCACTTCTGTTCCAGCTTCCATGTTCGGCTATAAGCGCCTGGTTTTTGTATGACTCAGGAAACATTTCTCCTGTGTAGAACATCACACCCAAACCGGCTACATGGGGCCCTAGTTCACGAACCGGTGTTTTGAATTCTTTATCCATTGCTTTTCCGGCTTCACCAAAGTCAGGATCCCAAACATCATTAGCATGTAAAAAAGGAAAGCCAAAATGCTGCCCCTCCTCCGTAAGCTCATTTAATTCTCCTGGAGGCAAATCATCCCCCATCCAGTCTCTATTATTATCTGTAAACCAGACATTACCAGTTTCCGGATGCCAGGTAAAACCGACTGTATTTCGAATTCCATGCGCAATGATTTCCCTATTTGATCCATCAGCATTGATTCTGGTGAGCGAGGCAAAAATCGGATTTTCCTCCTCTTTATTACACACATTGCAGGGTGCGCCTACAGGGACGTATAACTTCTCATCCGGACCAAAGGCAATATATTTCCACCCATGATGTCCTTCAGTAGGATAATCATCTGTCACTAAAACAGGTTCGGGAGGATTTTGCAGGTTTTCGTCAATATTATCAAACCGCCAAATTTTACTCACTTCTGCAACGTATAAACTTCCATCTTTGTAAGCCACGCCGTTTGGTAGCCTTAAGTCTGAAGCAATGGTGAAAATGGTGTCCGCTTTAAAGTCATTATCCAAATCTACTACTGCATGAACACGCCCATCTCTACGGGTTCCTACATACAATATGCCATTTTTACCCATGGCCATTTGCCGGGCATTAGGGACATTTTCAGCATACACTTCCACTGAAAAGCCGGCAGGAGCCTCTAAATATCCTAACGAAATTGACGTCTCTGATTTATCATCCGCGGGTCTTTCCGAAATACATGATGTGAATAAAGCCAGGCAGCTTAATACTATTGCTAATCTCATAATTTTGAGTTGTTTGAATTTTCTTAAAGGAATCATAACTGCTTTCTAAACACAAATTGTTTTTAGCAGTGTGGATACTTTTTACAAACCAAATTCGGAATGAAAGCTCCCTTTTTCAGCTTTTAATCTACAAAAAGGCAATATGAAACGTTCTCTTATCTGGTTTAGAAATGATCTTAGGATTCACGATAACGAGGCATTAGCTAAAGCATCAGAAGCTGATGAAATTTTACCGGTTTATATTTTTGATCCTCGACACTTTGGAACTACCTCTTTTGGTTTCCCAAAAACCAATTCATTCAGAGCTAAGTTTTTGTTGGAGTCCATTGAGAACCTAAAAAGCAATCTGAAGTCTTCAGGACTTGATCTCGTCATTAAAATGGGAAAACCCGAAACTATCATTCCTGAATTAGCAGACACCTATGACATTGATTTGGCTTTTACCCACAAAGAAATAACCCGGGAAGAGGTTGATGTAGAAGATGCCATCAAAAAGAAGATTAATAATAATCTGAATTTTGTGTGGGGAAGCACACTTTTTCACATCAACGACATTCCTTATTCAAAAGACGAAATCCCTGATGTTTTTACTCAATACCGGAAGAAAACAGAAAAGCAGTCCGAAGTTCGTCAAGAGCTTAATTTCAGAAAAGATGTATCGTTTATTTCTGGTGTGGCGAACGATCAAATTCCCAGTTTGTCCGATTTCGAACTAGAAGAAAAAGACATCGATGATCTTTCAGCGCTTAACTTCAAAGGAGGTGAAGATGAAGCCTTAAATCGACTTCAAGATTATATCTGGAATGGAGATCACCTCAAGAACTATAAGTTTACCCGCAATGGATTATTAGGAGCCGATTATTCCTCGAAATTCTCACCGTGGCTGGCAAACGGTACACTTTCACCCCGCAGAATTTATTGGGAGGTTAAAAAGTATGAAGAAGAAAGAAAGAAAAACGTATCAACCTACTGGTTGATCTTTGAACTTATTTGGCGGGACTATTTTCGATTCTCAGCCTGGAAGCATGGCGACAAAATCTTCTGGCATTCCGGAATTCAGGGTAAGAAAAGGGTCTGGCGACAAAATAAAGAGGAATTTAAAAAATGGGCTGAAGGTAACACCGGAATTCCTTTTATTGATGCTAACATGCGTGAATTAAACGCAACAGGTTACATGAGTAATAGAGGCCGGCAGAACGTTGCCAGTTTTTTAGCTCAAAACCTGAATATTGACTGGCGTATGGGCGCTGAGTATTTTGAATCGTTACTGCTCGACTATGACCCTTGCAGTAACTATGGTAACTGGGCTTATAATACTACCGTGGGGCATGATCCCCGAAATCGGTATTTTAATATTGTCGGCCAGGCCCAGAAGTATGACACCAAAGGCGAATATACTCGTCACTGGTTACCGGAATTAAAACATGTGCCTCAAGAATTTATTCATGAGCCGCACAAAATGAATCCCGAACAACAAGCGTTATACTCCGTAGAGATTGGAAGTATTTATCCAGAGCCGATGATAAACCTTGAGGAAAGTTATGAAGAAATCAAAGCAAGAGAGTAAAAGCCGCATTCTTTCAATGTCCAAAAAGAGAATCAATGATAGACCTATTTCACCCACCGAAATGACTAAAGATTTATTTTCCAATGTTTGGAAAGAACATGTTGATGAGGTGAGAATGATGGCCGGAAAACTACAGAGTGAAAAACTTTTCAGTGTTACTCAGAAAAGAAAAGCGGGGCCTATAGATCAAGCCAAAGGCCCCATTCGGTTATCCCTTTTTGGGAGTGATGAGTAAAATGCGAAAAAAATCAGACTTACCTGAAAAAGTCTGTCCGGTTTGTAATCGCCCATTCAAATGGCGTAAAAAGTGGGAAGAAGATTGGGAATATGTGAAGTATTGCAGTGAGCGATGCCGCAAAAATAAAGGATCTTCTTAAAGCCGATCCCAAACCCATTCCGGAATAGCCTTAGCTATCCAAGCTAATAACTGCCACCTTTTTGTTACATAGACGTAGTTTTTCTTCTTCTCCAAACCATCCACCATCTGCCGAACGGCTTTGTCAACCGGTGCTACCCAAAACATGCCTTTTGCGCGTTCGGTCATTTCTGTCCAAACATATCCGGGTCTGATTTCCGTTATAGTAATATCCGAATCAACACGCTTGGCTTTTTGCCGATAGCCGGTCATGTAATTAGAAATAAAATGCTTTGATGCAGTATATGAAGTAGCTCTATGGTGAGCCAATAAAGAAGCCATGGAAGACATCCCCACAATATGTCCGCTTTTTTGGTTCATGAAGTATTGAAAAGCAAAATGACATCCATGAGCAAAAGCTAAGGCATTTACTTCAATGAGTTTTTTGTCAGATTCCCAAACAGGCAGCATTTTTATACGGCCGATGCCCGCATTCAGGATCATCATATCCATGCCACCCATTTCGTCAATCAGTTCTCTATATACTTGTTCTGCTTTTTCGTGATCAGTAACATCTAAGGTTTTGATGTAAGCTAACTCCCCCACCTCTTCTTTAATTTCCTGAAGGCGTTCGGTTCGCCGACCCATTAAGCCGATTTTATGTCCCTTTGATGATAATTGCAGAGCCAGCTCTTTACCGATTCCTGATGTTGCTCCGGTGATGAGAATATTCATTCTATAAGACTTAGATCTTTAGAAAGGTAATTTGTTAGCGGTGTTTTTGTAAGCACATCGTAAGTATAAAGAAATTCAATAAACTGTGATAACACTCGATATCTTGATTTCAAAATAACTTCATCCAGTTTTAAGATCCCCTCTTTTAGAGCTAAAATAGTCATAGGATCAAACCCTTCGCTGTTAGCAAGATTGTCTGTCATTGCCATCAGATTTAACTCTTCCTTTTTCTTCTGAATTAATTGATGATGGGCAATAAGATTCTTGAGATGCTTAAACTCTCTGATTTTATTTACTGAATCTTGAAACTGCTCTGAATCATATTCACTTCTAAGCTCCAGTTCATCCATCTTTCGTTCAGCAATCTGAGGCTTGTTATCTTTGAAAATGGGTAGTGTTACGCCAACTGAAAATCCATAGTTAGATTTCCGATTGGTAAATGGATAATATTCAATCTGGGCAAACCCAATATCAAAATCTGCTTTTTCAACACGGGCATCCTGACGAGCTACATCAATTTGCTGAGCTATTAAATCCAACTCTGTTGACAATTCAGATATGGAGACAATATCTCCCGCAATCCGATTGATTTCCGCAACATCAATTACTTTAAAATTTTCCCAGTTTAAACTTTCCGCCTGAAGCACAAGTTGTATTTCTGTCTCGGCCTGATTTAATTCGACGGCCGCCTCATCCAACTTCTCAATACTTTCAACTTGTTCCAGTTTTGCCTCTGAATAATCCTTTGCGTCAAACAAGTCGCTATCAATATTATCTTCCATGATGGAGGCTTTACGGCTAATCAGCTGCATCCTCTCATCAATTTGGCCAGCTAAATCTCGGTTGTAAAAATATTCCAGTGCTACTTCATATCTCAAAAAGATATTGTCTTTATATTCCAGTTTTTTTTGAAGCTGAAGCTCTTTCTTAGTGGCGTTAAAAAAGGCATTATTTCTACGAATTCTCCAAGGATTGCCCGGACGAATGCGTAAAGCATATTGTATATCTTCATTTGTTTGCTCGTCATTACCCATGCGAACTTCTACTTCTTCCAGAACCGGAAACCTGTAATTCCTTGGCTTCAAAAATGCAATTCTTGAATCATACTGGGCGAGGTTTCGATCTTCGAAAGCGGTGAGCAAATAATCAGAAACAGAATCTTGAGCTTTTACTTCCTTAGGCAAAAGCTGAAATGCTAAACAGCTAAATAGTGCAAGGACAAGTGATGACGATAATTTCATTTAACAATAATTTTTTCGCCAACCGGAAGCTCATTGTCTTCCGGTATTTCAATAAATACTTCAAGTCCGAAAGTTTGAATAGTGGTACTTCCCTGAAGAATATTAGGTAACAAAACAACAGAACCAAAACCAATAATAGAACCTGTTGTTTCAATTTCAGCGTGCTCTAAAGACCTAACTACTACTCTTTGACCAAGTCTTTTATCTCGTTCTTTCTTTCCTACCAAATAACCCACTACTGAAGAAGGATGAACGGGGTTGATTGAAATTAGTGAAGTGAATTCCTGAACCTGTTCGTTGGGTTTCACATACACATTCTCAATAACTCCTCTAAACGTCGCATATTTATTCAGCTGTTTATCTTCTTCAATCTTCCAATCTAATTCCTGTTGTGCAAGATCAATTTGTGCTTGTAGCTGGGACTGATCGAAACTGTGATCTTGATTTAAATCAGTAATTTGAATATCAACTGCTTCTAGTTCCAGCATTCCTTTCTGCCGGATTGAGTTAATCTCAAGCTGAAGTGTGCTCAGGCTATCTTGTTGAAGTGCCCGGTTACGATTTTGCATAATTGAATCAGTAAGTGAGCGATTCAAACTAATTCGCCTTTCAATAATCTTTACTTCATTATCAATTTCACTTTGAATAATCCTTTTTTTGGATTCTAATAACTGAAGTTCTGACTCTAAAAGTTTCTGCTGCTCTTGTTTCTGAGATTTATAAATTGCTATCTGCTGCTTAAGACGTTGGATTTGAAGATTTAGCGTAGGGCTTTCCAACTCCACAAGAAGGTCTCCCGGTTCTACGGTTTGTCCAGGTACTACATAGGTGTTTTGAACAACAGCCGGTTTTTCAATATTTATGTTATACACTTTTGAGTATGTAACACCAAGAAATGAACTGCTACCTTTAAAATATTCATTGTTAATAGCCAACAGCCCAACAAACAGAACAGCAGTGAATACATAAAATGAATTTATCTTTTTAAACATGTATCCCTCCTTTAATTGTTCTCTAAAAATTCTTTAAAAGAAATCCGCACCCTAAGTGTGTGCTCAATAGCCTTCATTTCATTCATGAATTTGGTATTGGTGTCATCATCTTTGAACTCCACCTGATATTCATAATCATAACGACCAGTATCGCGAGCTGTAATTTCAACATCGTCATATTCAGTACAATATTTTTCTAAGATTGCGATCACCTGCTGTAGTCCATTTCCATCCTGAAGTCTGAATGTCAGCGTTCCCCTCACTCCGTCTTTTGTGCTAAAAGGGCTTAAGTGTAAAACAAGTGCCATCGTACAGAATAAAATGGTTCCTACAAAAGCTATGGTATATCCATAAACTCCAACTGCTAGACCTACACTAAGAGAAGCGAAGATGAACAGAATATTTCGAACGTCTTGAATCTTGGTTCTGAAACGGATCATTGCAAGCGCTCCAAAAGCACCTAAACCACGGGCAAGGCTATCTCCGATGGCCATCATAACCAAGGCGGCAACGATAGAACCTAATGCCAAGCCCTGGAAAAAGTTTTTTGGGTATTGATGTCCTGAAAAGGTGACTCGATGGGTAATTGCAATCAAGGAAGAAAGTACAAACGCCCAGATTAGGGAATAAAATACATTCAGCAGGGTTGGGTAATCGTAGACCGGCTGATCTGGAAATAATTCAAACATGATATAATTATGTGGCTCTATATACGAAGAGGCTGATCTGTGTTTTTAACACAGCAATTATACCGTTCTTATTGACATGAAAAAAGTGAAATAAAATTAACCTTGCTGAAAAGCAGGCTTTTGGCTCTTCACATATTCAAAAGCTCCAAACATCACTCCGGAATAGAATAGATCACCCAAGACAGTATAATGGAAGAATGGGACTCCGGCAGCGTAGCTCATGAATAAACCTTCAAGACCCTGTGGGTACATAGGACTTCCAACCCAAACGCCAAAATTGGTAATCAAAAAGAAAATAACTGAGGCACCAAGGCTACCGGCAATTATTCTTGAAGTGTTAACTTTTTTCATAATGAAAAGTCCTGCCACTACAATAAGTGCAATTGCACCATACATCCAGTAGAAACCGGGAGTGAATAGAGTAAACCCACCATAGAAACCTGAATAGAGAATGTTATTGACCAATAGGTCACTAATAAACATTGCAACCAAAGGAACCAGAAAAGAAAACCTTTTGTCAGAAAAATAGGCAGCTCCGAAGATTGCCATTGCTCCCATGGGTGCGAAATTATAAGGATGAGGAATCATTCTTGAGAGTGCAGCAACTAGGATAAATCCGGATAAAACTAAAAATCTTTTCTTATTCATTGATCTGTTCAGGCTTTGTGTGAATCCTTAAAATAAAAAAAGCATCGCCTCAAATGAAACGATGCTTTAGAAAAATTCAAGATTTCTGAAATTGTTCAGAACATCTTAATTACATTTACTTCTCAGTATTCAACTCAAGGTTGAGTTCTACGGTTACTTCATCACCAATTACGGCGTCAGAAGCCCAGTCGCCTGTACCTACAGTATAGGCTGTACGGTCAACTTTTGTAGAAGCAGTGATACCTGCTACCATAGTATTTTCTTTCATTGGATTGTCTTTAATTCCCAATAAAGTAAATGGAAGTGCTACTTCTTGTGATACATCCTTGATTGTGAGTGTACCATTAGCTACAAATTGGTTTTCGCCTGTTTTTTCAATATTGCTACTTTTGAACGTAATGTGCGGAAATTTTTCTGCGTTAAAGAAATCTGCTGTTCTTAGGTGACCGTCACGACGTTCGTTTTTTGTATCAATACTATTGACCATGATAGTAACATCAATCATGCTTTCTTCGAGATTGTTAGGATCGAAGTTTACCGTTGCATCGTAATTGTTAAACTGACCATTTACTGGAGTAAAGAAGTGTGTTACCTCAAAATTGACTGCACTGTGTGCTTTGTCAATAGTCCAGCTCATTGCTGCATATGTAGTTAATGCAATGGATGACAATGCAAATATTCCAACTGCTAATGTTGTCGCTATTTTATTCAATATTTTCATTACTAAAAGTGAGTTTAATGTTTTTTCAATTTTGTGTGCTCATATAACACACGCAATTCTTAAATAATTTCCTTTAATGTTAAATTAATATTACTTCTTTCGGTGTCTTTTTACCCTGCTTCCCCCTTTTTGATGTTACAAACTGTAAAAAGACTATTATTAATGAACAAAATACCTCCTCATTAGTTTGCATTAGTATAGAAAAGCACGTTAGTTATTCTTTATTAATTAAATACTTAACAAAATACTTGATATGAAAAATTTTATGCGATCTACTTTGGTAATAATGATGGGTGTAATTTTAAGCACCGGTACCATTTTCGCACAGCAACAACAAATGCCTCCTCAACCACAACCATTGAGTCCTGATGAAGTAACGGACGAACAACTTGAGATGGTTTTAAATGTTTCTCAATCTGTTCAGGGAATGCAAGAAGAAGCCGACACAAAGATGAGAGAAGTTATTGCTGAACAGGATATGGAGTATAGCCGCTTTCAGCAGATAATGATGGCACAGCAAAATCCACAAATGGCCGGACAGCTTAATTTAACAGAAGAAGAAAAAACAACTATCCAAGAAATTCAGCCGGAACTTCAAAAAATAACCCAAGAAATTCAGCAGGGTTATATGACTGCTATCCAAGATGAAGGATTAACTCCTCAAAAATTTCAGCAAATAGCACAAGCTATTCAAGCACATCCTGAAGTTGCAGAGCGTTTTGAAGCAATTAAAAGTGAAATGGACTCCGGAGACGGAAACGGTTAATATGTAAATTTTTAAAGTTAAGACTTAACCCCGGTGTTATATAACACCGGGGTTTTTATTTACTCACATATTTTGAGCCTTTCAGTGTAAATCTCCAGGGAAGTTGAGCATCTTCCTCTGCATAATCGATTCCAATCCGCTCCGAGGCCTTGATCTCATCATCACTTACATCTGCTCCCTGATCTTCAATCCAAATGGCATCCCCTAGCAAATCAATTCCATAATGATCCCGATTTATACCGAGTGCCTGAGATATGATGCCCGGTCCATTCCCCACCGAAGGATGCAGCTTTTCCTTATTTCTTCTCTTCAACATTTCATCAATCCCGTCCACCGGTTCAATTGCACGGATCAGGATAGCATCGGCAAGATCTTGTTGGTTGGTTACAATATTGAACAGGTTATGAATTCCATAGCATAGATAGACATAAGCATGCCCCGGCTTCCCGTACATCACTTCAGTTCGCTTTGTTCTTTTGTTCAGATGGGAATGGCAGGCCTTGTCGTTTCTTCCGTCATAGGCTTCGGTTTCCACAATTCTACCGGAAGTCAAAACACCATTCACATTGGTGCATAGGACTTTCCCTATGAGCTCTCTGCTTATTTGAACTACATCATCACGGCTATAGAAAGAGCGGGGCAGCTTTTTTGGCATCAGGAAATTGCGGTGTATGGATTTTCCTCTATTGCCGGTCTATTTCCGAGATATACGTCTTTGTAGGCCCGCCCCATAATTGCACTAATTACGAACAGCAGCGCCGTATAGAAGGTCCATATTCCCAAAAGAATCACAACGGTATATCCTTGGTAGAAGTAACGATAAGTGGAAAATGCGTATTCGAGGTAAGTGCTGAGACCGAATTTGGCAATTTCAAACATAATGGTGTAATAGATGGCCGCCATAAGTGCTACTTTCGGCGTAATCTTACGTTCACTTACAAACCGAAATACCACATATAGAACCAGAAAAGCGATCATAATTGGAAGAATGACATTCAGGAAATCATAAATCCAGGGTAACTCTATCACTATATCGGTGAACGGAACATTTATCCGGCTCAAATTAAAAAGGGAGATAGTCGAAATTGCCAGGCTAAAGAAAAGAAACACGGTTCCAATTAAACTGAACCCAAAGAAATTATACACAACGTCCATAACCGGATGTTTGCGATCTTTGATGTCGAAGGTATCGAAGAGTACATGCTTTAATGAGTGGAGCAACCCTTGGGTAAAAAACATCAAAACAATAATACCAATGATCCCAAAAATCTGACGTGCTCCCACTAATGGGCGAAGTAATGTCTCAATGGTTACTGCTCCTTGAAATACATCGTTGTTCTGAGTTTCGTAGGTAAAGCTGGGAAAGAATTCTCGGCCATAGCGCACAATTTCGTTAAAAGCTTCATCCACTGAGAGCGCATAACCGATGATAGAAATCAGTATAAGCACAAAGGGAATAGCACAGATAAATAAATTAAAGGTTATTGCCGAGGCATTAAAGAAGATGTCTTTTTTGCCTGCCAGCTTAAAAACCCGCTTCCAAAATTCTTTGTGTTTCTCCACAAGCTGTGTATTGTTTGATGAAGGGTAAAATTCGCAGGATGTTCAGTTAATTCCAAACAAACATTTCACGCATAGTTTTTCAGCCAATTCATTGGTAAGTTCCAAGCCTTAATTCAGCAATCTATCAGCATAAAAACAGGTATTTCGAGCGCATGAGTGCTAAGAAAAATCAGACTCCGCTAATGCGGCAGTATTTCAAAATTAAAGACGAAAATCCCGGTACAATTCTACTATTTCGGGTTGGGGATTTCTACGAGACTTTTGCCGATGATGCGCAGCTGGTAAGTAAAGAATTGGGAATTACGCTCACCAAACGAAATAACGGAGGCGATCAAACTCCACTTGCCGGTTTCCCCTATCACGCTTTAGACAATTACTTACCTAAACTGGTAAAGAAAGGACATAAAGTTGCTGTTTGTGATCAGACCGAAGATCCTGAAGATGCTAAAAAGGCCGGTCGTAAAATTGTTGATCGTGAAGTTACGGAAATCACCACCCCCGGCGTTACCATGTCGGAAAAGCTGCTGGACCATAAACGAAATAACTATATCGCTTCTTTACATTGGGACGGCTCTACTGTTGGTGTGGCATTTTCTGATATTTCAACGGGTGAATTTGCGCTTAGTCACGTGGCTGAAAAAAATCTGGACAGCCTGCTTGCTGCAATTCAGCCTTCTGAAATTCTGGTTCAACAGAAAAAGAAAAATAAGCTGGATGAGAAACTGGCTCATCACAACATCAGCTACATTGAAGATTGGGTATACGACGGAGATTATGGCTACAACCTGCTCACCGACCATTTTGAAACGCATTCACTGAAGGGTTTTGGAGTTGACAAGCTGAAAGTCGCTCATGTTGCTGCCGGTTCCCTGATGCATTATATGCAGGAAACTCAAAAGGCTTATTTACGACATCTGCGCCGATTATATGCGTATGAAAGCTCTGAATTCATGAGTCTTGACGCGGCTACCAAACGCAACCTTGAACTTACCGCAAGTATTCAGGAAGGCGGAACCGATGGCACGTTAATTTCTATTCTGGATGACACTTGTACGGCCATGGGTGGCCGCTTGCTTCGCCGTTGGATAATGCGCCCCCTTAAGAGACTAAAGCCCATACAACAGCGCCTAGACGCTGTAGAGAAAATTTATAACAACACTGATGTCCGCCAAACTCTAAGGGAAGAACTGAAGCAAGTTGGTGATATGGAGCGTCTTATTTCCCGCATCGCGATGGGAAGAACAAATGCCCGGGATGTCGTTCAGCTTAAGTTATCACTGGCTCAAATTCCCAGACTGAAAAGCCAGTTTTCCAATATTGATGACCCTTTACTCGAGGATATCTCAAGCCGACTTAAATTGCTGATTGAAGTTCAGGAGCGTATTAATAAAGCTTTGAAAGACGACCCACCGGCCAGTGTGCGAGATGGCGGAATGATCGAGGATGCGTTTAATGATGAGTTGGATGAACTCCGCGATATCGCCAAAAACGGCAAAAAATACATTGCTGAAATAAAAGATGGGTTAGCTAAAGAGCATAACATTCCTTCCCTTAAAATTGGATATAACAAAGTGTTTGGCTACTACATTGAAGTGACCAACACACATAAAGACAAAGTCCCCGAGACTTTTATCCGTAAGCAGACGCTGGTTAATTCTGAACGATATATTACGCCCGAACTGAAGGAAGTTGAAGAGAAAGTCCTTTCGGCAGAAGAACGAAGTAAAACGCTGGAGTATGAACTTTTTGAGGAGCTTCGATTATATGTAGCAGAATTTGCAGATGATGTTCAGCAGGTCTCTCATGCCATCGCTGAGCTGGATTGTATTCAGGGTTTTGCCGAAATCGCCTTCCGAAATAATTACGCGAAGCCGGAAGTGGGGGACCATGAAGAAATTGATATTGAAAAAGGACGTCATCCGGTGGTGGAAAAGTCATTACCCATGGGCGAACCGTTCATTCCAAACGACATAAAGCTGGATAATAAAGAGCAGCAGATTCTCATTATCACCGGGCCAAACATGGCGGGTAAAAGTATCATACTTCGCCAGACCGGATTGATTGTATTGCTGGCTCAGGTTGGGAGTTTTGTTCCGGCAAAGTCAGCGAACATTGGTTTGGTTGATAAGATCTTTACCCGCGTTGGTGCATCTGATAATCTTGCTGCCGGAGAAAGTACGTTTCTTGTTGAGATGAACGAGGCCGCCAATATTCTAAACAACGCGACTCCCCGTTCCTTGATTTTACTCGATGAAGTAGGTCGAGGAACTTCAACTTTTGACGGGCTGAGTATTGCCTGGTCGCTTGCAGAATATCTACATAACCATGCACCAGTTGCTGCTAAAACACTTTTTGCCACTCATTACCATGAACTCAATGAGCTGGAGCAGATGTATGAGCGCACCAAAAATTTCAACGTACAGGTTAAAGAGCATGATGGGAAAGTGGTGTTCTTAAGGAAATTGATTCGTGGTGGAGCTGACCACAGTTACGGTATTCAGGTCGCCGACATGGCCGGACTTCCACAGGTTGTCATCGAAAGAGCTAAAGAAATCCTGAAAAATCTGGAAAGCCACAGCCTCGACATCACCAACAAAAATGGGTCCATTGAGAAAGAAGCTTCCTCCAAAAAAGAAGCGGCAAAGAATTTATCAGAAAAAGTAGATAAGCAGGATGAAACGAGTCAGATGACGATGTTTCAAACGCATGTGGACCCACGGATCGAGACCGTGCTGAATAAACTGGAAGCAACGGATCCAAACCGCATGACCCCTATCGAAGCATTGATGCTGATAACTGAACTGAAAAGACTCGTTGATTGAGAAAGTGTTTATGTGTTAAGGTGTTCACGTTTTTTAAATAAACGGCACTTTAACACATAAACACTTACACACTGAAACACATAAAACCAATGGAAAATAAGCCTCACAAGTCTGGATATGTAGCCATCATCGGGAAGCCGAATGCGGGGAAGTCTACGCTGATGAATAATATTCTGGGAAGTAAGATTTCTATTACTACTCATAAAGCTCAGACTACGCGACATCAGATTGTTGGGATTTTTTCGGATGAGGATACCCAAATCGTTTTCCTGGATACACCGGGAGTTATCAGCCCAAAATACGAGCTTCAAAAAGCGATGATGAAAACGGTAGAACGAGCCCGTTCCGATGCCGACCTTATTCTTTTTATCCATGATCCTATGGATACTCACCCGCCGGATGATGTGGTAAATCTGATTAAATCTATTAATAAACCCATCTACTTAGTGGTGAATAAAATGGATGCTGCCAATCAGGAAAAGGCAGAGAAATCGGTTGCAGACCTTGAATCAAAAATGAAAATCCGGTCTGTTCATTATATTTCTGCAACCATGGGAACAGGAGTTGCAGAATTGATGGAAGAGGTAAAGAAAGGCCTCTTGCCCGGACCGCCTTTTTATCCTAAAGAAGACCTCAGCGAACACCCCGTCCGATTCTTTGTATCAGAGTTGGTTAGAGAGCAAATATTTCTCCAATTTCATCAGGAAATCCCCTACTCCTGCACAGTTGAAGTGATTTCATATGATGAAGACGTGGACATCGATCGCATTCATGCCGACATCATTGTGAATCAGAAATCCCAAAAAGGAATGCTGATTGGAAAAGGCGGATCGGCCATCAAAGAACTCGGTATTGAAGCCCGAAAATCTGTTGAAGAATTTATAGGGAAGCAAGTGTACCTGGAACTCCATGTGAAAGTCCGCGAGAAATGGAGAGAAAAAGAAGGCTGGGTTCGGAATTTGGGATACTGATTAACAACAGGCGCCCATAGCCGGATCTTCTGATGCCTAACATTCTTACCATTTGAATGGCTATTTTTTTAAAACAAAAAATAATTTGTGCCTTCCGAAATCTTCCCTTAACATTAGGGCAGTGAAATCAATCCGACAAAATATCATCAGCTCTTGTGCAATTATGTGTTGCATGTGTATGTGCGTGGCACAGACCTAAGGGCTTGATACAATAAAAAATTTAGACAGCCCTTTTGAATGTAACTCATAAGGGCTTTTTTGTTGGATAATATTTCAATCGTTCTTTTACATTAGTTGCATTCTCATTACGAAAGGTGGAGGGATCAGGTCCTTTGAAGCCTTGGCAACCGTTCAGCACATAACTATTTATGTACTGAAAAAGGTGCTACATCCTGTCTGTTACATGTAAAGTGTGATGGAAAAGATGAGTTCGAACAGATCTTGGTTTTTGATATTAAGCCTCTTTCGGATTTATCTCTGAAAGAGGCTTTTTTTATGATTCGAAAAAAGTCTTGAGGAGGAGAATCAACAATTTTAAGACTCAAAAACAATCACCACTTACTCAAAAATCAATTAATCATGAGCAACGAAAAAGAAAAACGCGACTTCAAATTTGAAACCCTGCAGCTACATGCGGGACAAGAACCTGATCCAACAACCGGATCAAGAGCGGTGCCTATCTATCAAACTACTTCTTTCAACTTTGATAATTCGGAACACGCTGCTAACCTTTTTGCACTTCGTGAATTTGGGAATATTTATACCCGAATCATGAACCCAACAAACGATGTATTTGAAAATCGGCTTGCTGCTTTGGAAGGCGGAACCGCCGCATTAGCAACCGCATCCGGACAAGCTGCCCAGTTTTTAGCCATTACCAATCTGGCCGAAGCGGGTGATAACATCGTCTCCACACAGTTTCTTTATGGCGGAACCTATAATCAGTTTAAAGTGACGCTGCCCCGATTGGGAATAAAAGTAAACTTTGCTGAAGACGATTCCATCGAGGCTTTTGAAAAGCATATTGATGACAAAACAAAAGCCATCTATGTAGAATCGATTGGAAATCCCCGCGGAAACGTAGCTGATTTCGAAGGCCTATCCGCTTTAGCTAAAAAGCATGACATCCCTCTCGTTGTCGATAACACCTTTGGCGCCGGTGGTGCTTTGGTTCAGCCATTAAAACATGGTGCGAATGTAGTAACTGCATCAGCCACCAAATGGATTGGCGGACACGGAACTACTATCGGTGGAGTCATTGTTGATGGCGGAAACTTTAACTGGGGCAATGGTAAATTTCCAGGCTTCAGCGAACCTTCTCCTTCTTATCACGGACTAAAATTCTGGGAAGTTTTTGGTGAAGATGGTCCATTTGGAAACATCGCTTTTGCGATCCGGGCTCGGGTTGAAGGACTTCGTGATGTAGGTTCTTCTCAATCCCCTTTCAACAGTTTTCTACTGCTACAAGGATTAGAGACTCTTTCCTTGAGAGTTGAACGACATAGCGAAAATGCACTCAAACTGGCTAATTTTTTGAAAGGCCATTATGCTATTGAGTGGATCAATTACACCGGACTTCCTGAACACGACTACCACGAACGCGCGAAGAAGTATTTGAAAAAAGATCATTTCGGTTCAGTCTTAACCTTTGGGGTTAAAGGCGGATATGATGCTGCGCGTGAATTCATTGAAGGCGTTGAGCTTTCAAGTCACCTTGCAAATGTAGGCGACGCAAAGACACTGGTAATACATCCTGCTTCGACAACGCATCAACAGCTATCAGATAAAGAACAACAAGCCAGCGGGGTTAAAGGTGACCTAATCCGTGTCTCGGTAGGAATTGAACATATCGATGACATTATCGAAGACTTCGAAAAGGCTTTTGCCAAAATTAAAGTAACTGCCTAATCGTCCACTACTCAATAAAAAAAGGGAGCGAGTTTAGACCTCGCTCCCTTCACTTATAACCATCCGCAGAAAATCTGCGGACAATCACTCGAACCACCAAAATACACAACCAATGAGTACTGTAACAACTCTAAAATCAGAAACTGAAACAAAGCTAAATGAAGCTATCTCAGGTGTTATTAATGCCGTTAAGAAAGATTCCAATAATGCAGCAGCCACATTCTCGGTGAATTCAAAACTTGAGCGTGGCTTTCACTCCAAAATCAAAGCACGGGATTTTGAATTTATATCCGACGAACCCAAAAGCCTGGGCGGCGAGGACGAAGGTCCCAATCCTGTTGAATATGTATTGGGAGCATTAGCTGCCTGCCAGGAAATCGCCATTAAAGCACATGCGGGACAGCTGGGAATCGATTTAAAATCGATCAAAGTAGATGTTTCCGGAGATTTAGATCTACACGGGTTTTTCAATCTCTCAGATGTGCGTCCCGGCTTCACTAATGTTAGGTATCAAACCTTCATAGAAACAGAAGAAAGTGACCCAGTAAAACTGCAGAACCTGAAAGATCTTTCAATCAAAAATTGTCCAGTATTGGATATCATCAGTAACCCGGTTCCTGTTTCCGGCGAGGTAACTTTTATCAGTAATTAACCACAGAGAGGCGGAATATTTTATCCGTCTCTCTTCTTTTTTAAAGAAAATTCTAAATGGCTAAATCCAAACTACATACTTTTAAAACTTCATTTACTACCGAGTCCGGTGTAGAAATAAAAGATCCCAAAATCGCCTACCGAAGCTGGGGAACACTGAATGCTGCAAAGGATAATGTAGTTTTTATATGCCACGCACTTACTGGGAACACCGATGCCGACGTTTGGTTTGGCGGGTTGATTGGAACTGATAAAACCATCACTCCCGATAAGCACTTTATTATTTGCACGAATATTCTTGGCAGTTGTTATGGATCGACCGGTCCTACTTCCATCAACAAAAAAACAGGCAAATCCTGGCAAGCTGATTTCCCCGATATCACCATCCGTGATATTGTGCGGTTTAATCAAAAGTTACTGGATGAACTGGATATCAAAGGCATAAAGCTGGTAGTTGGAGGATCTTTGGGCGGAATGACTGCCCTGGAATTTGCCATCATGGATGACCGGGTAAAAGCAGCAGCTCTCTTTGCCATGGGAAAAGCACACTCCCCATGGGCAATTGGAATTAGCCAAGCCCAGCGAATGGCCATTTATGCTGACAAAAACTGGAATAACGGCTTTTATTCAAAGGAGAATCCACCTGAAAAAGGTTTAGCCGCAGCCCGGGCAATGGCAATGATCACCTACCGAACACCGGAAAATTATGACCAGAAATTCAGTCGTGAAATTCATTCCGAAAAAGAGATTTTTCAGGTTGAGTCCTATCTAAATTATCAAGGACAGAAATTAGTCGGACGATTTGATGCCAACTCTTATATCACCTTAACTAAAGCAATGGATACCCACGATGTTTCCCGTGATCGCGGTTCCTTTGAAAACGTTTTGGCCAAATTAGATAAACCGGTTTTAGTAGTTGGCTTTGAAAGCGACAAACTTTACCCCATCAACGAACAACAAGAGCTGGCTGAGCTAATTCCAAACAGCCACTTTGCAGCCTTAGGCTCTCCTTACGGACACGACGCCTTCCTGATCGAATTCGATCAGCTCAACACTCAATTACATTCATTTTTTCACTCACTCACCGAAGTAAAATCATGACACTCACTTTAAAAAAATCATCTTCAGATTCACAAAAAAATCTCTCCATTAAAAAGAAGAAAATTCAGCTTTTTATTGCCGGCATCGGAGCAGTTGGTAGCACCCTCACTCAGCTGATTAGAGATTTAAATCATCCGCTTTATGACCTCCAGATCATCGGGGTTTGTAACAGTACAATCACCCAATGGAGCCCCGACCTGGAAAAGCTATTGCAGGAAAAGAAACCTGCTGATGGAGAAACGACTGACTGGAATTCAATTCCCGATCAACTGATCAATCAGAGTGATGGAAACCTGGTTTTTGTAGATGCTACCGGAAGTGAGGTTGTGGCTCATCAATACCAGTATTTGTTGACCCATGGAGTTCATATCGCCACCCCAAGTAAGCGAGCAAATACGTTCGGACAAGATTATTTCGATCACTTGATTAAAGCAAATAACTCAGGTCGTGCCCAGTATCGATACGAAACGGCGGTGGGTGCAGGACTTCCGGTAATCCGCACTATTAAAACATTACTGAACAGTGGAGACGAGATTACCGAGATTTCAGGTGTAGCTTCAGGAACCATGACTTTCCTATTTACCCAGCTCCAAAATGGAGTCCCTTTCAGTGAAGCTGTCCGAAAAGCAAAAGAGGATGGATATTCAGAGCCCGACCCCCGTGATGATTTATCCGGGGAAGATGTTGCCCGGAAATTCCTGATACTTGCCCGAACCAGCGGTTACAACTTTGAAAGAAACCAAATCCGCGTTGATACTTTAGTACCTGAAAAATTGATTTCGCATTCTACTGAAGAATTTTTAGATCACCTGCCGGAATTTGACGGGCACTGGAAAGGAAGAAATGCGCAAGCTATGGTCAACAATAAAAAGCTCCGTTATGTCGGTAAGTTCACCCCGGATGGAATACAAGTAGGTGTGCAAAAAGTTAAAGGAGATTCACCGCTCGGTGGTTTGAAGGGCACCGATAATCTGATTCAAATTTATACCAAGAGGTATTCCACTTCTCCTATTGTCATTCAAGGTCCCGGTGCCGGACGCGACGTTACTGCCGCCGGAGTTTTAGGAGATATCATAGATATTGGGAGTTCGATTTAGCAAACTCCCAATTTGAATAGCTGACCATTAATACCAGTAGGCAATTTTGTAGCCTGTATTTTCAAGGGATTCTAACTGAGGTAGTTCTTCATCAAATTCATCTGAAAAATCAACTAAAGCGGCCCCACTGGCTTTAAAGGTTTTAGCAACTATAGAACCTGTAAGCTTACCAGAGCCAGTCATTACAACATCAGCATTTGGAGCAAAAAGAGTTCTCGATACAGCATCGGCCGCACCACTTATTGTCACCTTATTACCACCTGTAATAATATGCCCCTGAATACCTCCGGAACCTGTTACTTCTATTTCGGCATTCTTTGCGTAGATATCACTGTTAAACTTAGTTGCGCCACCAAACTTTAGTTTATCTGTGCCTCCGTAATAGGTAAACACATCGGTATTCTCTTCAGCACTTATAGTACTATTTAGGGTACTGCTCCCTTCAAGCTTCAATTTATTTTCAGCGATGATAGTAAGCTTTCCTTCCCCAGTTACGTTCAGGTGCCCTTGAGTGATATTTAGCTCTCCGACATGTAGCACTCTGTCTTCACCACCGGTGTCAATATTGAGCGTATAGTTACTGGGGATATTTACCTGATTGATGTAAGAACCATCATAATCACTTGGATTTAGAACCATTCCGTTGTTCTGCCATCCTAATGTAATGGTAGGCCTGATATTCGTTTTAGCAGGATAATCAATAAATTTTGGAAGCTCGTAATACATTTCTTGTGTCAAGTTTGAAATACCGCCATCCACGTTGCCGGAGAGAATATTACCTTGGTTAACGGTCGTAAGCGCTATCCCTCCCGGACCAATTTGCAGACCTCCGGTAATTCTTGTTGACCAATCAAGCTGTACTGCGCCGAAATCAATTGCATTTGTTCCGCCATCACCCTTTAAACGAGCACTACCGCTCAAATCTATGCTATTCCCGGCAAATACGGCCCAAGGTAATTCAGGATTCCATACTGGGTCCGATTTCCTTAAGCGAATTCGATGTGTATAAGTCTCATCATTAACTTTTCCAGTAGATTGCAAAACCAATACAGTGTCTCCGATGTTCTCCAGTTCCAATGCATAGGAGCCTTCCATAAGATCCCATTCCTGAAATCCATTATTTGGCACCTTTATCTTCTCGTTCTTCAAAGGCGTGAATTCACTGTCACCCGGGTTTTTCACTTTAGCGATAGCCAGCTTTGCAATGCTTTGTGATATATTCTTAGCCTGACTTGCGTTGTAGTCTTCAATGAGATTTGTTTCAGCCATAAATAAATTTCGTTGAACCAATTGGGTATAAGTAATCATCCCAAAAGTCATCGCCATTACCAGTAAAATTGTATACTTTCCCATTTTTAATTTCTCCTATGTGATATTATAAGCTCAGATTCTGAAAATAGATCTCACGTTCTGCCACACCGCGGTACCCCTTTGGATTTTCCCCGACTTCTTCATTGGGGCTGCTTTCTGAAATAGCGAGAATTGAAACAAACGAAATGGAACTCAAATCCCACTCAAATTTCAAATCTGCTAATTTTAGTGAATATTCTTCTGTCGAAGTGGTGCCATCTGAAAGTGATTTTGCAACAACCATATTCCGGTTATCTCTGTAGATATGTACGGTATCTTTCTGTGCAGTGGCATAGATAAAATCTGTGTCGGTTACCGTAATGATATCTGTGAGTGATCGACTTTCACTTTCAACAATAGTTAAGGCAAGTTTAGAGCGTTCTTGTAGCTCAAATGTTAGCCTGTTCTCTGCTGATGAAGTCATTACTGCTGCATTAGAATTCAAAATCATAATTGTGAGGAATCCCAAAATGACCGGTGGAATAATTAATTCGAAACTTATATCCATTCTATTGTTTGTTTAAAGGTACTGTGTATTGTGCCCGGCGTTCTACAGAACCATCTATTTCCCGGTACACTGTGATTATGACAACTTTACCGTCTACACTGTGCAGTATTTCCTGCTCTGCTGAAATATCAAAAGTCGCATACAGCGTTTCTTCAGTTGCAGTCTCTATTTCCATCCTGCGATTTGGATTCGTTTGTTCATCATAATTTGCGTAAAGCGTTTCAATATTTTCGTAGTTTGATGATTGTGAATACATCAGATCTACCAAGTCTTGACCGGCGTTTACCGCCTCAATATTATATTGTTGATTAACCGTCTGCTTTGTAGCATTTACAGTCGTTCGATTTAAGTTGAGTGCATTGTACATAAAGATTGCAATTGCACCGATTGCTAAAAATGTTTGTGAGCCCATCGACTTTTAAAATTTAAGTGGTTACTTGTCAGACTTTGTTGTTTCTGGTAATGAATACGATCATCCAGTTTTGCCAGATTGCTAATTAAGAAAGCCTAATAAATGCGCCTCTGAATAGTGAAGATATTTTTGAGTCGTCTCTAATGAACTATAGATTGCATTTGTTTCGCGTACAAAATTATCGCTTATTTTGTTGACTTATTTTTAGCTTTGATTAATTGACTATAACTTTTTGTAAACAATCTTAAGGCTTTTTAATCATGTTTTACTCAACGTTCATAACAGCTATAATTCTTTCCTTTTTCTTTGTGAATTCAGTACAAAGCCAGGATCAACAGCGTGCCAGAGACCTAGGCATAAAACCCGGAATCCTTACTCCCGGAACGTTGAATGCAATCACGGATGTGGAGGGAGTTTCTGTTGGTCACTCTACCTTAATTAGAGGAGAAAATATCCGAACAGGGGTAACTGTGATTATGCCCCACCAAGGAGATTTATTCAAGAGCCGGGTTCCTGCCGCGGTATATGTGGGTAACGGATTTGGTAAAGCACTTGGGTTTACACAAATCAGAGAGCTGGGTGAAATTGAAACTCCGATTGGACTAACTAATACGCTTAGCATTCATACTGTGGCTAATGGAATTACTGAGTATATATTAAATCAGGCCGGAAATGAAAACGTGCGTTCTGTAAATCCCGTGGTGGGAGAAACAAATGACGGATGGCTGAATGATATTCGAGGCAGGCATATCACTAAAGAGCATGTATTTGAAGCCATAGAAAATGCACGCCCTGGGACGGTTCAAGAGGGTTCCGTTGGCGCCGGAACCGGAACTTCAGCACTGGGTTTTAAAGGGGGAATTGGAACTTCATCCCGACAACTGCCCGATAAATATGGTGGATATACCGTCGGCGTTTTGGTCCAGTCCAATTTTGGAGGCGTTTTAACTATTAATGGTGCTCCGGTGGGAGAAGAGCTTAAAAACCACTACATGGCCAGTGATGTGCCTTACGATGTTGATGGTTCAGTGATGATTATAGTAGCAACGGATGCTCCCCTCCTTTCCCGAAATTTAGAACGGCTGGCAAAAAGAGCTTTACTTGGAATTGCACGTGTCGGTGGTTTTGCTTCTAATGGAAGTGGCGATTATGTAATTGCGTTTTCAACAAGTGAAGACGTCAGAATCGAAACCGGAAAATCCGGAGCAACTCAAAAGTATACCGAGTTAGAAAATTCAGCTACCACTCCACTCTTCCTGGCAGCCGTTGAAGCAACAGAAGAAGCTATTCTAAATTCATTATTTATGGCAATAACCATAACCGGAGATCGGGGACATACTCAGGAAGCTCTTCCGATTCCTGAAATCTTTGAAATTATGAATAAGTATAATCTGCTTGAGAACTAACATTACATTTTCTACCCAAGCAGGGAAGACGGATGCACTAAAGAGAAGCTTAGGCTTCTCTTTTATTAACAATTAAGGTGCTCTACTTTGCTATTCTCTTCCAACATCATGGCTCATTAGTTTTAATATTAAAAAAAGCTCGTCTGGATATCCAAACGAGCTATATAAAATTAAAACAACTCTAAGCTTACTTTATAAGCTGCATTTTTAGTTCTTGGGTAAACGTTTCACCCGATTGCCCAACAGCATTCATTCTGGCTATATAAACACCACTCGGAAGAGTATTAGCATCAAACGTTATGCTGTGAAATCCAGCACTCATATTATTATTGATAAGGGTTGCCACCTCTTGTCCCATGACGTTATATACTTTCAGATTTACATTAGCTGCCTCTGGCAAGGAATATTTGATCTCTGTGGAAGGATTGAATGGGTTGGGATAATTATTCTTCATAGAATAACTCTCAGGTAAATCATCTGTGGGAACTACAACTTTAAAACCGGAACCAAGAATTGATACGTAATGTTGACCAGAACCAATTTCAGATCCAGAATAGGTTACTTCTACTTTAATAGTTTCTCCGGGCTGAGATCCCACAGTATGATAATGAGAATTGGTGGTTGCAGAAGAAATATAATTCCAATAAGAGTCATTATCATTCTTTGAATACCATTTATAGGTATAGGGAGAACTTCCCCCAGAAACACTCACATTGAATGTGCCGGAAGTATATTCAAACATATTTGATGGACCACTAACCGTTACATTGGGAGGGGGTAAGACTGGGGTAGTAATATTATGGTTTTCAGCAGCATCAATTATTTCGTCTGTATGATTACCTGAATAATAGCTAACATCAGCGTCCAACATATTTTGCATAAAATCAGCCATATTATGTGCTTTCGGGGACATTTGGATAGCTTTAAAAACAAGTTGGTCAGCTATGGTAGCCCCTACAGCTTCTCGGACATCCCACGCAGCACCTCCAATAACTTGTCCATTCCACCATAAATCTCGAGTCGAGTTATAAGAGTAAGTATTATCTAATTCACGATTCACTCCAACACTTTCACCATGATCTGCATCATTATTTATTGTACTGGCAAAATAATCTGATAGACCCTCATCCATATGAGTGGATTGACTACCTCCCACGAATCCATCATAAATTTTGCGCGTCACATTATGTGAATACTCATGGTAAATCACATCACTGGAACGAGCCCACTCTTGGCCAAATTGAGACCCAAAACCAATATTATTGCCGTTTGACCACCCATTCTCGTTAGGTCCTTCTTTTATCTTAGCATTCATTTGATAGTCCATGCCACTATAACCAAAGGTATTCTAGAAAAAACTTTGATGAAAGATTTCGAACAGTTACTTGATTTAATTCAGCCCTTTGAAAGCCAAAGATGCTAATATTAGGTAAGTTACCATAAACACGATGTGCAGAACCCATTTTATCATTCATCTGAATGCTAAGTTGGTTTCCGAATTTATCAGAAATGGATTCTCTTTCCTTTTGTGCAATAGCTGAAACGGTTAGCAACAGTGCAAATAGATAGGTAATTATTATACTTTTTTTCATGGTATATTCTCCTTACAAATGTTTGTATTTTTGAGTCTGCCCATGTTATTTATTGATATAGAAAACCCATGCAGAATGTAAAGACATTCTGGAATGAAAAGCCCGGGCCAGGGATTCATTTTTCCGATTAAGGGAAAAGGGGTTTTCTTTTATTTTACAAATAGTTCATCGAGTTCAATTTCTCCAACTGGTGGTTAAGGTGTATCCTTCTTCAAAGGGTGTTATATCCTTTATTTCTGAGGTTTCAATGTTTAAAATTAATACTCTTCCCCCCTGTAGCAGCTCCCCTTCAAAACAGTGTAACAAGATTTGAGAGTCATCGGCTAACCATGATATAGGTCTTGGGTATTTACATTTACCTTTTGTCAAGTCAAATTGATCGGATCCATTTAAATCCATTTGAAAGAGATTGCGTTGATGCATTTCATTTACATATATATAGGAAATCTTATCCCCGTTTTGGGATATAATGGGCCACTGCCAAGCCTCTCCGGGCTCACCCCAAGATTTAATAACCTCTCCATCTTTATCAATTGTTACCAACCTTGTGTATTGGATAGCTGTTCCTGTAGAGTCTTCTGCATGGTCTGTTATATATCCCCAATAATAAGTCTCATCTTTTGCCCAATCGGTAACCCGTTCGGTTAGACTTAGATTGCTGGTAATTCTCTTTTCATTTGTTCCATCAATATTAACAAGAAAAACATCAAAACTACCAAGTGCTTCAGGTGCCATCAGCCTGGAATACGTTATCTTTTTAGAATCCGGCGACCATGCTATATACCAGGCTCCACCGTAGGTTATTTTTCCCCAATTGGAATCATCAATATTTTTCCATTGAGTTGTAATTTGACGCCGATTGCTTCCGTCAGCGTTCATTACAAAAATGGCCCTTCTGAAATCAGAATATGTATCTTTGCTACCTACCCTTGAGATAACAGCTATTTTAGTTCCATCCGGAGACCATTTAGCTTCATAAATCGGAAAATTTGGATCATCAGTTAACTGAGTAATATTATCTCCCTCTTCATTCATGCTATAAAGCTGTTGAGAACCACTTTTATCCGATATAAAAAGTATGGGTCCGGCATCAAACGTTGAGGAATTCCCATCCAATAGTCCACAAGCAGACAAAAAAATAAATAAGGTAATTGATAAAACTACTAATGGGGGAAATTTATGTCTCATTGTTATTAACTCTTAACTGTTTTTTTTTGATCTTAGTGATATGTACTAGATGAGCAAACCACCTAAATGTTACAAAATAGTTTTTGAAACTCATTTTTCTAAAGAGAAACCCTCGGACTATTCAACTGTTAGTGTAAGATTTTCTGAGCCAGCCATTACAAAAGCATGTGATCATGGCATCGAGAACCGAAGCTTCATGCTTGGTACCCATCAAATCGACAAAACGAATCAATCCACTGTGTTCTTCCAGAATGATGAGGATAAGGCCACCCGTTTAAAAGTGATGGACAAAATTAAGAATCGGTTTAAACAGAAGTATATTACAAAAGGTAATACGCTACTTTGAGTGAAAGGCACTATTGAAAGAAAAACACTTTCAAACATAATAAATGATACTTTTGTGGAGTCAAGTTACATATTAAAGAAATTTCTTTCTAAAACTTTAGTATAAAGCCTACCACTCTCTCCCACCAAGCTATTTTTTGAGTAATTTTTCCGCACTGACTTTTGAACTAATCACAAAAAAGCCTTTCTGTGCTACATATATGCAAGATATGTTAAGCTAATCAAAAACTTGCCCCAGCAGTCAAAAAACGCACTCACTAATATTTTAAACTTTAAATAGGAAAGCTCTTGACACAAAGTGGTTCTTTAGGGTACATTGTGGGGTGAAGTGGGAGATAGTGGGGGCTTCTCTTTTTCACCTTATATATAGCAATCTAAAATCACGCAGGGATATCGTGCCAAGTTTTAAAGGACAATACGAGCATAGTATAGATGCAAAAGGCCGCGTGGCCTTCCCTGCCAAGTTACGCAAATCTTTGAGTCCTTCCGCACAAGAACGCTTTACTATTGTACGCGGACAAGAATCCTGCCTTTATTTATATCCCGAAGATGAGTGGGCGCATGTTGAAGAAAAGCTATCCCGCATAAATAACTTCACTAAAAAAGGTCGCCTTGCTAAAAGAAACTTCCTGCGCTACGCAGAGGATGTATCCCTCGACAAGCAAAACCGGATTGCCCTCCCCTCCGACCTCACTGAATATGCTGCCATCAACGGTAAAGCAGTATTCCTCGGAATGGGTGAATATATAGAGGTATGGGACCCGGCTAAATTAGAGGAAGCTGATGCTGCCCTCGACGACGGAGCTTTTGAAGAAATTTTTGAACAAGTGATGGGAGATAATCCTGAAACCGATGTTGCTTGAAATGACCACATATCACCAACATATCCCGGTTCTGTTAAATGAATCCGTTGAGGGGCTCATCACGGACAAGAATGGCATCTATGTAGATGGCACCCTTGGCGGTGGCGGACATTCCAAAGAAATTTTAAAACACCTCGGTAAAGACGGACGACTATACGGTGTAGACCAAGACGATGAGGCGCTTGAAGCTGCCGCATCAAATATTGGCGATGACTCTCGTTTTATTCCCATAAAAGGAAATTTCGGCTATCTGGCCACTCTTCTACCTCCCCAAACCCACGGTCAGATAGCCGGAATCCTTTTGGATTTAGGCGTTTCAACCCACCAGATTAAAGAAGCAGAACGGGGATTCAGCTTTCAGGAAGACGGTCCGCTTGATATGCGGATGGGGAATCTTTCGGGCGTTTCTGCCTATCAGGTGGTAAATGAATATGAGTACGAAAAGCTGCGTGATGTAATCTTTCATTACGGCGAAGAAAAGCAAAGTCGCCCGATTGCCCGCACAATTATTGAAAACCGTCCCATCGAAACAACCGGTGAATTACAGAAAGTGGTTTCCGAAGTCGTGAACAAGCGATATGAGATAAAATCACTTGCCCGCGTTTTCCAGGGAATTCGCATTGAAGTAAATCGCGAACTGGATATGCTGGAGCGCGTGATGGAAGAATCGCTGGAAGTATTGAAGCCCGGCGGACGTATTGTTGCTATTTCGTATCACTCACTCGAAGACCGCATTGTTAAACGATTTTTTAAAGCCGGCAACTTCGAAGGCAAAATTGAAAAAGACTTTTACGGAAACCCGATATCCCCAATAACACCTGTTACTAAACAGGTTATTACCCCCAAAGAAGAAGAGGTTTCCGCAAACCCGGCATCCCGGAGCGCTAAACTCCGGATTGCTGAAAAAGTAGAAGGGGGCGAATTATGATCGTGCAATCCCCACTTAAAAAGCATGACATTCGCCCAAACCTTCGCAAAGTATCTCTGCCCAACAATAAATCTTCCTCCCCAAAAAACAAACGTCAGGCAAAGCATACGGGTAAGGCAAGCACTAAAATTGGACTCCCCAAGGTTAAACCCTGGAAGGTGATTATAGGAAGTATCATCATCGGGGCATTAGGTTTGCTCTATCTTACCCATGTATTTGCAACTCAGCGACTACTCGATGAAGTACAGACGCTGGAAGCAGAATACAATCGCGCCCGGGCTCAATACGATGAGCTTAAACTTCGCCATGACCGTATGATTGGTCCTGCGGAGATTTACCGTAAAGCCGAAGAACAAGGCTTTGTAAATGGCGGTCCGGCAGATAAAATCATCATCATAAAGGAGTAACCGAAGATGGATGAACGCACTGCCATATTAAGCCGAATGTTTATCGTTCTTGGGTTGATACTCCTCATCCCTTGCGCACTGGGTTTCCAGTTAATTCGGATCAATTACTTTGAAGGAGACGAACTTCGCGCTCTTTGGAGTAAACAAGCGGTCGATCAAATTCCTATTCCCGCCCAGCGTGGAAATATATATGATACCAATGGCACCCTATTAGCTACCAATGCTGTAGACTATAAGCTCGCTTTTGACCCTAAAGTTACGGTAGACGGAAAAATCGGGGTACCCAAAGAACAAGTCGCTTTACTGATTACCAAACTGGCTGCTTTAACAAATAAGCCTGTTTCATTTTACCGGTCCAAAATTAATTCCGCCCCCTCTCGATCTCGATACATTGTATTGGAAACAAATCTTTCTGTTGTTGCCAAAGACGGAATTAGAGCCCTTGACCTAGACGGTGTTATCCTTGAAGAAAACTACCGCCGAAAATATACTTTTGGTTCCTTAGGAGCTCATGCACTCGGTTTTGTAAATCATGAGACTAACGGCCGAATTGGACTTGAAGCTTATTATAATGATGAGCTCAAAGGTGAAGATGGCGTTCGTCAGGTTCGAAGAGATCCCTTTAACCGAATTTTTGAATATGTAGGTGCTCCTAAAAAACTTCCGCGCAACGGATATTCCCTCCACACCACTATAGATGCCTATTTGCAGGCTATTCTGGAAGACGAACTTAAAGCCGGAGTTGATAAACATCTGGCTAATTACGGAACCGGCATCATCATGGATCCCCGGACAGGAGCCGTCAAAGCTTTGGCAAATTATCCTACTTATGATCCTAATTACCCGGGAAGTGTAGAAGAAGAAAATCGCCGGAATTTTGCGATTTCTGATATGATCGAACCCGGCTCCACCTTTAAGCTCGTAACCGCAATTGCGGCAGTAGAACAAGGTGTTGTTGATTTTGATGAGGTCATTGAAACTCCTGAAAATGGCGAAGTCATTATACATGATTTAATTTTACGAGATCACGATCCGCTTGGGAACCTGACTTTCCAGGAAGTAATTCAAAAATCTTCGAATGTCGCCACAGCCGAGCTGGCTATGAGAATGGATAAGGAAGTGTTCTATCAATATGCACGTAATATGGGTTTTGGGTCGAGCACAAATATTGACCTTACTGGTGAAGTAGAAGGCCGGCTTGCTAAACCGTATGAATGGAGTTTAGTGACGCTGCCCTGGATGTCTCATGGTTATGAAATTCAAACCACTCCCCTGCAGATTGCTCAAGCCTATGCAGCTTTTGCAAACGATGGGCGGATGATGCGCCCTTATTTAGTTGAGCGAATTGAAGACAAAAACGGAGATATCGTTTTACAGAATGAGCCAGTAGAAATTCGCCGAATTGCCAAGTCATCCACTCTTGAGAAATTATATCCTGTATTTGAAAGTGTGGTTACTGATTCAGGCACCGGTAATCTTGCACAGGTAAACGGACTTCGAATTGCAGGTAAAACCGGGACTGCTAAAAAAGTAGTCAAAGGTCGATACACCAATAATTACCGGGGTTCTTTTGTAGGATTCTTCCCTGTTGATGATCCCCAGTACGTGTGTTTCATTCTTCTTGATGAACCCAAAACAAGTGGTTATGGTGGTTATACTGCCGCCCCAATTTTTCGAAACATTGCCAAACGTATTGCCGGATTAGACAATAATATTCAGCAAAAAATGAAAGGAAGTGAAGATGAAGAGCCTCTGTTTGCTCAAGTTCCTTTCCTGAAAGGACTCACTCAAAAACAGGCAAAAACCCTCCTTACCAGTTTAAATCTTTCTTATGAAATTGATGGTAAATCAGGATACATCACTGAACAGACTCCTGAAGCCGGAACGGAAATACTTATTGGCCAAGAAATTTCTCTGACATTGTCGGAAACTTATGCCGCTTCTGACAGTGCAAAAGTAAGAGACGGCTACTCCGAAATCCCAGACCTGATTGGCATGAATATGCGTCAGGTTACGAATTTACTTACCGAACGCGGCCTTGAAACTGAAATCATTGGTTCAGGAACCGTATTTGCGCAGTATCCCAAAAAGGGACAGCTGCTTCGAAAGGGATATACCGTAACCGTTCGTGGCAAAGCGAAATCATTGGAATTACTCACACAAACAGACAAGCGTTAATTGACGATAGATAAACTCATAGAAATTTGTAATCCGCTTCACGTCACAAACAAAGAATTTGATGGAGAGATAACTACGTTTGCCATCGACTCTCGTGATGTGAAAGAGGGAACTGTTTTTATCGCAATTCGTGGCACTCAGGTTGATGGGCATATGTTCTTAGAGGATGCCATCGGTCGAGGTGCTAAAGTCATCATTTGTGAAGAATCGTACTACACGGAAGATGACGTCTGCATCATAGAAGTCGAAGACACGCAGAAACTGGCCGGACCTATTGCTCAAGCATTTGCTGGCTATCCTTCTAAAGATTTAAAAGTGATCGGCATAACCGGCACCAATGGTAAAACCACGACGGCTACACTGGTTTATCAGGTTTTGAGTGCCTGTGGAGAAAAAGTGTCACTGCTTGGAACCGTAAGCAAACGAATTTTAGACGACGTTTTCGACAGCAAACTCACTACTTCTGATCCTATTGAATTGGCCAAGGATATGAAAACTATGGTTGAAGCAGGATCAGAATATTTGGTGATGGAAGTTTCATCTCACGCCTTAGACCAAGACCGTGTTGCAGGTTTTGATTTTGAAGTAGCTGCTTTTACAAATCTGAGCCAAGATCATCTCGATTATCATGAAACGCTGGATGAATACTCCAAAGCTAAAAAGATATTATTTGATAACCTCCCTGAATCATCAACCGCAGTTGTAAATACAGATGATACTCAAGGTAATTTCATGCTTAAAGACTGCAAAGCAAAGAAATCACTTCTAAGCTTTGGCAACGAATCTTCTCATATACTGAAAAACTCTCCTGAAGGAATCACTATTATTATAGACGGAGAAAAAATTGAAAGTCCTTTAGTAGGAGCCTTTAATGCCTATAATGTAGGTGAAACCTTCCTGATTTGTAAAGCACTGGGATTAGCTTCCAAAGATATTACTAAAGCGTTAAGCGAAGCAAAAGGAGCCGCAGGTCGCATGGAGCCTGTCGTTGTTGAAGGAGATAACATTCCGGTCGTAATCGTTGATTACGCCCACACTCCGGACGCCCTTCAAAACGTCTGCTCTACCCTTTCAACAGTTAAGGACGACCATCAAAAACTAACGGTGATATTTGGCGCCGGTGGCGATCGGGATTCCGGTAAACGACCGAAAATGGCCAAAGCTGCCGCTGCTTTTGCTGACAAGATTATTGTAACCAGTGATAACCCTCGATCTGAAAATCCCGACTTAATTATCGCGGATATTTTAGACGGGTTTGAAGATCTGGAGAATGTAAAAAGCATCACCGACCGTAAGGAAGCCATTCAAAAAGCAATTGAAGATGCTTCCACTGATGAAATTATACTGATTGCCGGAAAAGGTCATGAAGATTATCAGGAAGTAAAAGGCGAACGCCATCATTTTGATGATCGCGAGATTGCACTAGAATTTCTCACGGCCAAAGCTAAGGGAGGAAATTAGTGTTACACGAACTCTTCACATGGCTTGATTCTACCTATAATGTTCCCGGAACCGGAGCGGTGGCTTTCATTTCTACCCGAACCGCCCTTGCAGCCGTTACTTCTTTATTGATTAGCCTTTTTGTAGGAAAAAAAATCATTCACTGGCTAAGTAAGTTACAACTACGCGAAGTAATTCGTGATGATATTGGATTAGACAGTCATCTTGCCAAAGGCGAAACCCCAACAATGGGTGGAGTGATTATTATTCTGGCAATTGTAGTTCCAGCACTGCTCTGGATGAAAATGGAAAGCATATACAGCTGGCTGGTTATTTTTGTAGTGCTTGCGCTGGGTATCGTAGGCTTTATCGATGATTATATAAAAGTAGTCAAAAAAGATAAAAGCGGACTCGCCGGCTGGTTTAAGATTGCAGGACAAGTAATAGTCGGCCTGGTTGTTGGGGCTGTACTATATTTCCATCCTGATTTTGAGACCTTTAATTCCCTCTCAACCGTCCCCTTCCTGAAGAATGTAAACATTGATTACGCCTACTTCGGCGATACCTTGGGCTGGATGATCTACCTCGGCGTTGCGGTTTTTGTAATTACCGCAGTAAGTAATGCCACTAATCTAACGGACGGTCTTGATGGACTTGCTGCCGGAACATCCGCTATCTGTGGAATTGTATTTGCGATTTTTGCCTATGTATCCGGACGTGTTGACTTCTCCGGCTTTCTCGACATTATGTACCTCCCCGGAGCGGGTGAACTCACCATTTTTGCAGCTTCGCTGGTTGGTGCCTGTATTGGGTTTTTATGGTATAACACGAATCCTGCATCCGTATTTATGGGTGATACCGGCTCGCTCGCACTTGGAGGAGCTTTCGGCGCTATAGCCTTAATGCTGCATAAGGAATTACTACTTCCCTTTATTTGTGGAATCTTTTTTGTTGAAACACTTTCAGTGATCATTCAAACCACCTACTTCAAATACACCAAACGAAGATATGGAGAAGGCCGTCGGGTATTCCTGATGACCCCCATCCATCATCACTATGAGAAGAAAGGCTGGCCCGAACAAAAAATTGTTGTTCGGTTTTGGATCATCACGGTTCTACTGGGAATTCTAAGTCTGTTGACTCTTAAAATCCGATGAGAGAAGTTAAGAACACACATATCGTTGTGATCGGCGCTGCCAAAAGTGGTATTGCTGCTGCTCTCCTCCTTCAGAAAAAAGGAGCGGATATTTTTGTGTCTGATTACGGACAGATTTCTGAAGATGGAAAAAAGAAATTGGATCAAGCCAACATTCCTTTTGAGGAAAACGGACATACTGAAAAAGCAAAGTCAGCAGATTTTGTAGTAGTGAGTCCTGGCGTGCCAACAGAATCACCGATCATCCAGCATTACTTTAATGCCGGTAAAGAAGTGTTTTCTGAAATTGAAGCTACCAGCTGGTTTACTGACCAGGATATTATTGCAGTCACAGGGAGTAACGGTAAAACAACCGTCGCAAACTGGCTGGATCATGTTTGGAATACGGCTAAACGAGATCATTCTCTCGCCGGAAATATTGGCGTGGCCTTTTCTGATGAGATTGAAAGTAACAAAGGTGATTTCCTTCTTGAAGTCAGCAGCTTTCAGCTTGATCATATCAAAGATTTTAAACCGTCTGTGAGCATGATTTTGAATATCACTCCGGATCACCTGAACCGCTATCAATATAGTATTGAAGCATATGCCGCGGCTAAATTCAGGATTACAGAAAATCAGACAGCGGATGACCGGTTCATCTTTAATTATGACGACCCGATCATTCAAAAGCATGTTGAACAGCTAAAGCAAAAGCAATCTGCTCCTCAACTTTGGGCTTTTTCAAATACGAATGAAGTCCCTGAAGGAGCGTTTGTTCGCGACAATCATATCATCTTCAAATTCAACGACAAGGAAGAACCACTTATGCCAGTAGAAGAAATAGGATTACGAGGCCGGCACAATTTAAGTAATGGCCTTGCCACCGCATTGGCAGCCCGAGCTGCAGAAATTAAGAATGAAGCCATCCGCGAAAGCCTGAAAAGCTTTACCGGTGTGGAACATCGGCTTGAAATGGCTCGCGAAGTGGATGGGGTCAAATACATCAACGACAGCAAGGCGACCAATGTGAATGCCGTATGGTTCGCGCTGGATAGCTTTCATGTACCTGTCACCCTGATTTTAGGCGGACGCGACAAAGGAAATGATTACAGCGAGCTGGAGTCCCAAATTCGTGAAAAAGTTCATACCGTAATCGCTATTGGGGAATCTAAAGACCGTGTTGAAGAACAACTCGGAGACGTTGCTCCCAACTTTGTGCGTGTTGAAACTATGGGCGGAGCTGTAAGAGCTGCTCAAAAAGGTGCTAAGCGAGGAGAAGTCGTGCTATTAAGTCCGGCCTGTGCCTCATTCGATATGTTTGATAGTTACGAACACCGCGGAAAAATTTTCAAAGACGAAGTAAACAAATTGTGAAGAAAAGATGCAGAGTAGCATAGTGACAGAGTTACAAAGTGGGTAGGAACAAAACCCACTTTGTAACTCTGTCACTCAAACACTTTGTCACTTTAAAAATATATGATATACACGAGTCCACATAGCAATATTAACAACATCATCGGCACTACAGCTGAGGATATCGATACGCGCAACCAAGGCAGCGATCGCTTCCTATTGATGTCGGTAGTTATCCTGATGACTTTCGGGATGCTCGCGGTGTATTCGTCTATCGCTTTCTTTGCGGAAACGAAATCTACGACGGCCGGGCAGTTAATTATTGGTCACCTGGTGAAATTAGGTATAGCCTTCTTTGTGATGCTAATTGCCTCCAAGATGAATTATCATACCATTGCTAAGTTTAGTCGAATTGGGATGGTTGTAAGTCTATTTCTTCTTCTTGCCGTGTTGGCATTCGGAACAGAACAGTTTGGAGCCAAACGCTGGCTGAATGTAGGCGGCTTTTCCTTCCAGCCTTCCATGGTTGCTACCGTTTCACTCATTATCCACGTCTGTGTGCTCTTGAGTGAAAAGCAGGAGTACATCAAAGACTTTAAAAAGACATTTATGCCCATCATGTTCTGGGTGATTTTAACATGCGGACTTATCGGGATTGAGGATTTCAGTAGTGCATCCATCCTAATGGGAATTTGTCTGGTTGTGATGTTTATAGGACGCGTAAGCGTAATTCAATTAGGATCACTTGTTGCGATAGGAATATTAGGCGGCGTTCTGCTGCTAGGTCAGTCAACAAACAGGCAGGATCGTATTGAGCAGTATATGAGCCAGATTAAAGAAATTCCGAGCGACCATATCCTTCAGGGAAGCGGATATCAGGCACAACAGGCTCACATCGCAATTGCTAAAGGTGAACTGATGGGTGTTGGTATTGGAAAGAGTTCACAGCGTGACTTCCTCCCTGCTCCTTATAATGATTTTATTTTTGCGATTATCGCGGAAGAATATGGACTGATTGGAGCAATTTCCCTCATCCTTATTTTTACTTTAATCCTATTCCGGGGCATTGTATTTATTGCCCGAAATGCTGAAGACCACTTGGGATCTTTATTGGCTGTGGCCTGTACGCTGACTATCGTTTTTTATGGATTTGTAAATGCCGGAGTTGCCAGTGGTATTCTTCCGGTTACGGGACTTCCCATGCCTTTTGTGAGTTATGGTGGTACCAGTATGCTTTTTGCCGGTTTGATGGCAGGCATCCTCCTCAACATCTCGAAACATAACCGGGACCGGAGGGCCATCTTCTATGGATAAGAACCCACGCATTTTATTGGCAGCCGGAGGCACGGGTGGACATGTATATCCCGCCATCGCTATTGCCGATGCTTTGAAGAAAGAGCAGGAAAATACGGACATCCTTTTTGTAGGAACCCGTAATCATATGGAGTGGCAAGCGGTCCCTAAAGCCGGATATGATATTCGGAATGTTTGGATTAGTGGATTCCACCGACGGTTCACCCTAAAAAACTTACTGTTTCCGGTAAAACTTGCGGCCAGTTTAGTTCAGAGTTTAAGAATTCTTTCAGGATATAAGCCGGACGTTGTGGTTTCCTGTGGAGGATATGTGGCAGGACCCGTTGGATGGGTTGCGGGCAAAAAAGGTATTCCGATAGTAATTCAGGAGCAAAACAGTTTCCCCGGTGTTACCAACCGACTGCTTGCAAAATTTGCCGTTAAAATATTTACAGCTTTCAAAGAGGCGGATCAGCATCTCCCCGAAGAAAAAACTAAAGTTACTGGAAATCCGACCCGTGCCACCTTAACCGGAGCTGATAAATCAAAAGCATTGAAGTCTTTTGGTTTTGATGACAGCAAACCGGTCCTACTGGTTATGGGAGGAAGCGGTGGAGCAAAAACCATCAATGAGGCAATGAAAGCCAATATTGAGAAGCTCCATAATGATGCCGGATTACAAATTATCTGGCAGTGTGGAGCTCGTTATTATGATGAACTCTCCACTGAAATCAACGAAAAGAAATTAGACAACCTGCGGCTCACAGCCTTCCTCGATAATATGGCGGAAGCTTATGCAGCAGCAGATTTGGTAATTAGTCGTGCCGGGGCCAGTTCGTGCTCGGAGTTAATGCTTACGGGAAAACCAAGTGTATTGGTCCCCTCTCCCAATGTTGCCGGAGATCACCAAACACAAAACGCTAAAGCAATGGTAGATGCAGGTGCATCTAAACTGTTGGAGGATACTGCTATGAAAGAAACCATGACCGAATTGGTACAACAGCTGATCTTTGATCAGGAAAATCTAAAGCGTATGAATCAGGCAGCATTGAATTTAGCAAAACCGGATGCAGCCAAACTGATTGCCAAGGAAATTTTAGAAATCGCAAAATCGAAGTTATAGAACAGTAGTGGAAAAACGCATCGAGACACAACCCGTTTTTGGCCGAACTAAACATATCCACATGGTGGGTATTGGTGGAATTGGTATGAGCGGGATTGCCGAAATTTTATTACAGCGCGGATATAAAATCTCCGGCTCTGACGGTGCCGTAACCGAAACTACGAAACGTCTGCAGGAACTTGGAGCGACCGTCTTTAAAGGGCACAAAGCTGAAAATATTGAAGGTGCAGATGTTGTGGTCTATACCAGCGCTGTAAAAGCAGATGAAAATGTAGAGACCATAGCTGCCATCGAAGAGCGCATTCCAACTATTAAACGAGCAGAAATGCTGGCTGAACTCATGAAGATGAAGTTCGGAATTGGTGTAGCCGGAACGCATGGTAAAACGACTACAACCACTATGGTCGGTCATGTTACCCAAGACGGAAATTATGATCCGACTATTATTGTAGGCGGGAAAGTCCACAGTTTCGACAAAACCAACGCTGTAGTTGGTAAAGGAGATTTAATTGTTGTGGAAGCCGATGAATTTGATCGGACCTTCCTTCGCCTCTCTCCTTCTTTAGCGATTATTACAAATATTGAAGCTGAACATCTCGACATCTATGATGATCTGGAAGATGTGAAGCAGGCTTTTGTCGATTATGCCAACAAAGTGCCTTTTTATGGTGCTGTGATTGTCTGTCTGGATGACTCAAACGTACGAAGTATCCTTCCCAAATTAGAGAAGCGTGTTATTACTTATGGTCTGACACCACAGGCTCAACTCCGTGCTACTGATATTAGATCAGATGCTTTTACCAGCACCTTTTCGGTGGTTTGGGAAGGCGAGAAACTTGGGGTGATTACCTTGAAATCACCTGGCGACCATAACGTGCAAAATGCACTCGCATCCATAGCGACCGGACTTGAACTCGATATTGACTTCAAACTCATTAAAAAAGGGCTGGAGCGATATGAAGGAGTTTTCCGCCGCTTCCAGCTTAAGTACGAGAATGGGTGTATGGTTATTGATGATTATGCTCATCACCCTACGGAAGTGCAGGCCACGCTACAGGCTGCCCGTAATGGATGGCCAGACCGACGAATTGTAGCCGTGTTTCAGCCTCATTTATACTCCCGTACTCAAGATTTATACAAGGAATTTGGGCTCTCTTTCTTTGATGCCGAAATGCTGATTGTGACGGATGTATATCCTTCCCGTGAAAAACCGATTGAAGGAGTAACAGGGAAATTAATTACGGATACAGCCGAGCAGTATGGCCACAACAACGTGATTTATGTGGAAGACAAGGTAGAAGTCACCAAGACCCTGAAAGAAGTTGCAGAAGCTGGAGACATCATCATTACGATGGGTGCCGGAGATATTTATCGTTTTGGCGAGGAGTTTGTAGAAGCATTGGAATCAGGAAAATTCAAACCGAAAGCAAAATAGTTGAGTAAGCAAGATTCAAATAAAAGCTTAATGCCCTGGATTACCACCGTGTTGATGGTGACAGGAATTGCTGTGCTTGCTGCCCTCTACTGGAATAAGAATGTAACGGTTCAGGATGTTCAGGTTAATGGCTTGTATTTCACTGAATACGAACAGGTTAAACTGGCTGCCGACATTCCTTTAGGCGTGAAACCGGATAGCTTGGATTTGAATGTTGTAGTTGACCGGGTTGAAAAACTGGACTATGTACGATCTGTTAATCCGTACATCGAGCCCAGTGGTGATTTAAGATTGACGGTGGCTGAACGACAACCTATTGCGTTGCTGGTAAATGGCCCAAGCCGAATATATGTGGATGCTGAAGGAGTACGATTACCCATTTTGGAAGGTAAGACTCAGGATGTTCCTCTTTTATATGGATACAGTGCCGTTTCTGACGACACCATTAAAACAGAAGAATTTGCACAGGTACGAGACTTTTTGATGCGAGCCAAAATAGATGGCTTTGGTTGGAATACTATCAGTGAGGTGGTGTTTGATGAAACCGATGGCGTGGTGGCTTTAAGCCATGAAAATGGAGTGAAGTTACTTTTTGGGAGAAATGATTTTCAAACCAAACTGGAGAATTGGAAAGCTTTTTATACGGATATAATCCGGACAAAAGGAATCCAGTCGATGCGACAAATCGATCTTCGGTTTACAAACCAGGTGGTGACCCGTGAAATTTAATTTCGACCATTTATCATATAGCGACATCCAGGGATATTCTATGCTTAAAAAATCCCTCTCAAGCCGTTCCGACGCAGAGCGTTCGGAACGAGGAATTCAGGCTGGAAAATTACTCGATACCTTACTTGAAGAACCAAAAGGTGGTTTATCCAATGAGGATAGTATCTCCGATTTTTATTCAGCTATTGGAGGAAAGGGCGTATCGCAATACGCCCCCACGACTATTGACTTGGCTTCGTCATCACCCCAAAAAACAAATTTAGCAATCAACAAAAACACAGCGGATCGTCATGGAAGAACATGAAAACATCATGGTAGGTCTCGATATCGGGACCACCAAAATTTGCGCAATCGTAGCCTCAATTGATGAGCAGGAACGTATTCACATCCTCGGGGTGGGCAAAGCTCAAAGCGACGGCCTGAACCGTGGAGTTGTGGTTAATATCGACAAAACCGTGAACGCCATTAAAGATGCCATTGCGCAGGCCGAATTGGCTTCAGGCATTCAGGTAAACTCGGTAAATGTAGGTATTGCCGGCGATCATATCCGTAGCATGCGCAGTAAGGGTGTGATTACCATCAACAACAAAGACAACGAAATTACAGCTAAAGATGTGGAGCGTCTGCTTGAAGATTGCCAGCGCATCATGCTTCCGACTGATCAGCAGATCCTGCACGTGATACCACAAGAGTTTGTGGTAGATGGACAAGATGGAATCAGTGATCCGGTGGGAATGAGTGGCATGCGCATGGAAGCGGAGGTTCACATCATTACCGGACTAGTATCAGCTGCCAAAAACATTTATCGCTGTGTAGAACGCGCCGGATACCAGGTTGCCGACATCATTTTAGAACCACTGGCTTCCTCCTACTCCGTATTGGATGAAGAGGAAAAAGAAGCCGGTGTAGTATTGGTGGATATCGGAGGTGGAACTACTGATGTAGCCATCTTCCAGGATAATACCATCCGCCATACCGCAGTGATTGCCATTGCCGGACAAAAAGTAACCGACGACATCCGTCTTGGACTTAGCGTGCTTGACGATCAGGCCGAAACCTTGAAACGTAAGCACGGCGAAAGTTATGCTGATCTTATCGAAGAGGATGAAGTCATTACGGTGCCCGGCATTGCAGGAAGACCTCCCAAAGAAATCACAAAGAGTATTCTCGCCAAGATTGTTCAGGCTCGGATGGAAGAGATCCTGGAAATCGTGGGAATTGAAATTAAGCGCAGCGGATATGCTGATTCAATGAGTGCCGGTGTCGTTATTACCGGCGGTGGATCACTTGTGAAAAATGTATGTCCCCTTGCAAACGAAATATTAGGACTGGATGCCAAAGTGGGAATTCCACTGGGTATTACAGGAGGATTGAAGGAAGAAGTGAACAGCCCAATTTACGCTACCGGCGTAGGCTTGGTGATGCACGCTCTTCGATCAGGTACAGCCAACAACCAAGCGATGATGCCATCATCATCGCAAGGCACCAATGTGGAACAAGTGATGCAGAAAATCACCGACCGCATGAAAAGTTGGTTCAAAGAGCTTTAGAGTAAAATCAGCAATCAAAATGCTATGGAAATAATAACAAGTAAAGCAAGTCATTGCGAGGAGCCTCCAAGGTGTAAATTTGGCTTACAAAGTCTTACGACGACGCAATCTCCCTTTTCAAAGATCCCAAATGGATCAGGGAGATTGCTTCGGCATTCGCAAGGCTCATTTCTGGCAATGACGGCTCGTTTCCATGAAAAACCGTCTGACGAATTATATAAGCATCACAGCTTAAATCATCCATCAGACCGACTTAGAGCGGTCAGATGGAATACGAATCTTTCGTCTGACGGATGGAATTCCATCAGCAATCATCTACAAGAAATAACAATCCAGTAAAAATACAACAACTCAAATAGGAGTTAACAATGGCTAACAATTCACGTTTCTTTTTCGACGAACAGAGCCAGGAAAACGCTAAGATCAAAGTGATCGGCGTAGGCGGCGGTGGCGGAAACGCTATAAACAATATGATTAACATGGGCCTCGAAAGTGTAGAGTATATTGCTCTTAACACAGACGCACAGGCACTTAAAAACAGCATGGCAGATATCAAGATTCAGGTAGGTTCTGCACTAACTAATGGACTTGGAGCCGGAGCACGACCCGAAATCGGTCGTGAAGCGGTGGAAGAAAACCGTCATGAAATTGAAGAATCCATCGAGAATGCCGACATGATTTTTGTGACGGCAGGGATGGGTGGCGGAACCGGAACCGGAGGAGCTCCTGTGGTAGCGGGAATCGCCAAACGTAGGGGCATCTTGACGGTGGGTATCATCACTACTCCTTTCGAATGTGAAGGGAAAGTGAGAAAAAAATATGCTCTTGAAGGTATCACAGAACTCAAGAAAAATTGCGATACCGTAATCGTGATTCCTAATGAGCGACTGCTTGACATCGCCGACGAAAACACTTCCCTGATGGAAGCTTTCGCCATGGCTAACGAAGTACTTTATAACGCAACGCGAGGTATCAGTGATTTAATTCTGATGCCCGGTCTGATTAACCTTGACTTTGCTGACGTTCGAACTACTATGAGCGACGGTGGTGCAGCCATTATGGGATCGGCTACCGCAGAAGGTCCTGACCGTGCAGAGATGGCGGCTCGTGCAGCTATCAACTCTCCACTGCTTGACGGTGTGAGTATCCGTGGCGCTCGTAATGTCTTGGTGAACATCTCCGCAGGATCTAATCTTGGAATGCGTGAGACTACAACGGCAACCAGCATCATACAACAAGAAGCTGGAGACAATGCAGAAATCATTCTCGGTACGGTCCTCGATGAGGAATTTGGAGATGAAATCCGCGTAACGGTAATTTCAACAGGATTTGATCTTGCCGAAGACCGATCATCTGCAAAAGTAGCACCTAATAAAGAAAAGCTGAACAAAGCCGCTGAGAATGCTCAGGTAAACATGCAGTCTTCAAACAAGAAGGCGGATGTGCCAAACAAGTTCCAGCGTGGTAGCGGTGATTACTACAAAGGCGAGAATAATCTCAAAAAATTAGACACTCCATCTTATCTGCGGCGTGACCTGAATGTCCGCAAGCAAGATGAGGAGATCGAAGTCCCTAATGAAGAAGAGCAGAAGAATGATGCGCAGGATAATATCGCGCCATTCCAAAGTCGCACGGAGCGCATTCGCAAGGATGACACCGACCAGCCGGCTTTCCTCCGAAAAATCATGGACTAAGAAGTTGTTGAACTACCAATATCGGTTTGAATCCGACTACCATGGGAATGGTATGGATAAGAACCACTGACTTTTACTGGATTATAGCTTTTTCAAAGCTATAGATTGCTAACACACAAAAGAAGCCCTTTGATAGAGGGCTTCTTTTTTTATTTGAATCATTTTTACTACTTAATCAGTAACAATTTCTTGGTTCCGCTTGAGCATCGTTCTCTTTGTGAAGGTCCATCTTCGCAATGCCGTCCGAGAAGCTCCAGCTTCTCGTGACCGTAGCAAGATCATTCTCCGAATAAAACAACTCTGGAAGCAGGAGCTTCCGGGAGGGGGGTATGTAGCCGGAGCTACGTAACTAAGGGGAAATGGTTCATCAGCCTATCAGAAATAATGGATAAAAAGCTTAAGGATGATCAAAGAATACCATAAATCAAACGGCCGGCCATCAAAACCGCTAGTGCGGCAAATCCCCATTGTAAATATTTCCGGTTTATTTTGTGATTGAGCAAAGCACCTCCGAATCCCCCGACCAGCCCACCAATAGAAAGAGGCAGAGCAGCTCCAAAATCTACGTATCCGAGGCTAAAATCTGTAATGCCTGAAATGGCACCGCTTTCTAAAGCCAACTGTCCCCAGCCCGTAAAAACCATGATGGTCATAGCAAGCTGAGAAACGCTTACCGCTTTTCGAAAAGGTTGTTTGTAGAAGAGGTTCATAATTGGAACCATGATTCCCCCACCGCCAACACCGGCTAAAGCAGCCACAAATCCGCCAAGACCTCCGGCAACCGAACTTTCCCCGAGTTTTAATTTTGTAAACACACGGTCATATTCGTCGTCAATGTCTTTACCGCGCCGAAACATCATAAAGGCGGCATATAGTAAGATCAGGCTGAAGAAAATCACGAATTCAGTCCGGCTGTAATACGGAGAAGTGATCACTAACTTCCCAAGAAATACTCCAACTGCACCAAGCGCTCCTAACTTGATTCCCTCCTGCCAAAAAATATTATTCTGAACGTATTGCCTAACCGTACTCCCGAATGCAGCTACAAAGGTGCAAAACAATCCCGATGCAACCGTCCACAAAACAGGATTTTCTACACCTTCTGCTTCAAATAGAAAAAAGAGAACTGGAGTGAATATGATGCCTCCCCCAATCCCCATCAACCCGGCTAAAATTCCTGCAGCTAAACCAATCACTAATAAAATTAAGATTTCAAGCAAGGGTAATCTCCCCTTTCATGTAGGTCACTGCTTCGCCTGAGATTTCGACGCGATCTCCCTTAATCTCACAAATCAGCTCTCCCCCTCGTTTTGAAATTTGGCGGGCTGTAAGTTTATCTTTATTCAACTTCCGGCTCCAATAAGGGGTTGTTTTGGTGTGAGCCGACCCGGTTACAGGATCTTCATCTATTCCGGCCTGAGGTGCAAAGAATCTGGATACAAAATCAACTTCATCACCAGGTGCTGTTGCAATGATTCCACGAGCATCCACCTCGTTCAACATTCTGAAGTTTGGTTCTAAATCTGCTACCTCTTTTTCAGAATCTAACACTACCATGTAGTCATCCGACTTGTACACATTTGAAGTAGGCTCAATTCCCAATGCCTGAAATAAGATAGCAGGTCCTTCTTCTTGATTGGGACTCACAGCAGGAAAATTCATTACTAACCGGCTTCCAGCCTTTTTCACGGTCAAGACCCCACTTAGGGTGTTATAGTGGATCACAGGCTTTTCATAGCCTAATTCTTCAAATAAAACGTGTGATGTGGCTAAAGTGGCGTGTCCGCATAAATCAACCTCCACTGCCGGGGTGAACCAGCGTAATCGAAAGCCGTCTCCTTCTTTGACAAAGAAAGCTGTTTCAGAGAGATTATTTTCGGCTGCGATATTTTGCATCACGTCATCCGGTAACCACTCCTCAAGCGGAATAACTGCGGCCGGATTTCCGCTAAATAGTTTAGAAGTAAAAGCATCGGCTTGGTAAATCGGTAATTTCATAGGCTTCTCTTGTTTTGTTGGCTGAAATGTAGGGGCATTTTGGCTGTTTATAAAGTAAAAAACTCACCTCATACAACCACCGCGAGGGATTGAAAATCACCTCGCTTGTTTAATTGGATGAAAATTTTTTTGTAATGACAATTTATCCAAACCCAACTTTAATACCACATTCACCACAGCTGGCATACACAAAATATTGAGCTTTCCACGATCCGCTTTTAACCTCGTTCCAAAGCTCCTGCTTGGGAACGCAAAAGTGAAGCTCCAGCTTCAACCTTAAGTTTTATTGTAAGGATTTCTAATCCCATCGCTCTAACAAATAAAAACAATGGGAAGAAGTCGGTACAAAGTACGCGAAGAACATTATCCTTACTTCATGACTTGCAGCGTTATTGAAGGCATTCCGCTATTTAAAGAACCTGCAGTTGTTAACTTTATCTTAGAAGGCTTTGTCTTTTTACAACAGAAAAGGAGTGTTGAATTAAACGCCTTCGTGATTATGGAGAATCATATTCACTTTATTGTAAAAGGAGAAGATCTATCTGAACATATTAGAAATTTCAAGTCCTTTTCAGCTCACCGGATTATTAACTATCTAAAAGAGAACAAAAAAGCCCGAACGCTGAGAAAGTTGAAAATAGCAAAGTTGGATCATAAGATTGAAAGTGATTTTCAGGTTTGGGCGGAAGGCTCTCATCCTCAGCAACTGTCTACTTATAAGATGGTATCACAGAAAATTGATTATATCCATTTCAACCCTCTGAAGCGAGGTTATGTGGAAAATCCAGAGCATTGGAGATATTCTTCAGCTAAAAATTACAGAGGGTTGGATGGGTTGATTCCTGTAACGGTTTTTGGTGGTTAATTATAGGGTATTTGAAGCAGGAGCTTCTCACGGGCGTTCCCAAGTAGGAACTTGGGAACGAGACTCAATTACCCGTACGTGTTTAAATATATCCCAAACCTAAATCCCTTTCGAAATACAATCATATTCCCCGTATCTTTGTTGAGCGCATAAATGGCAACAAACTTACTGAATGAAACTTTACCCTAATACCCTTTTAGATAAACTCGGCTTTGATCAGATTCGAAAGGCAACGCTTGATTTAACACAATCGGTTCGATCTGAGGAATTTATGGAGTCTCTCTCTCCTTCTTCCAACCCACAACGGGTGCAATTACTCACGGAACAAACCAAAGAGATGCTGGAAGTCATTATCTCTCCTGATCCTTTTCCACTGGGTGAGTTTCCTGAAGTGCGCGAATACCTGAGTGCCTCCAAAGCTGAGGGAAGTATCATTCCACTGCCTGCTTTTGTGGATATTTTGAAGATTTGTTCCATCTCACGAAATGTTAAGAAGTATTTCAAAGCTCGGGCAGATCAATTGCCTCGACTCACGAAAGTCTCCGAAGGGCTGATCCCCACAAAAGAGTTGGAAAAAAGTATTAAAGACAAGGTCACCGAATATGGTGATTTACGGGATGATGCCAGTCCGGAACTTCGTGCAATCCGAAAAAAGCTTAACAAGCGAAAAAACGATCTACGTACCACCATCAATCGTTCTATGAAGGATGCGAATAAAGATGGGATGGCTTCAGATGAAGGACCAACAATTCGTAATGGTCGAATGGTGATTCCCATTCAGTCAGAATTTAAGCGAAAGGTTCAGGGCTTTGTGCATGATGTTTCGGCCAGTGGACAAACGGTATATATTGAACCTGTTGAAGCGCTTAATCTGAATAATGAAATCCGCCAGTTTGAGGCTGAAGAGCAGCGAGAGATTGAACGTATACTCAGAGAGCTCACCCAGCATGTCCGTCAAAATTCAGAGTACATAGACCAGAACATCTCATATCTGGCTGAAATTGACGTGATTTTTGCCAAGGCTAAACTCACTCAGAAATTGGATGGCGAAATTCCCGTCATATCAAAAAATCAGTACCTGAGTGTAAAAGAAGCTTACAACCCAATTCTTAGGTTGAAGAATCTGAACATCAGAAAGAAGGAGGATCGGGAAACCATCATCCCACTTTTCCTAAAACTGGAAGCCGATGAACAGTGCCTGATGATTACCGGTCCTAACGCCGGTGGTAAGTCGGTAGCCATGAAAACGGTTGGTTTGATGGCGCTTATGATTCAATCCGGATATGGAGTCCCCGCCGACCCAACTTCTGAAATCCCCATCTTTTCGGGTTTGTTTGTCGATCTCGGTGATGATCAGTCGATCGAGAATGACCTGAGTACTTTTTCATCCCGATTGAAATGGATGCGGGAAACATTAGAAGAATTCGAACCCGGAAGTTTAGTGCTTATTGATGAGGCCGCTGCCGGAACCGATCCCGAAGAAGGTGGTGCGCTATTTCAGTCGTTTATTGAAAAGCTGTTAAATAAAAATGGAAAGATCATAGTCACCACCCACCATGGTTCTTTAAAAGTATTTGCCCATGAGCATCCCAAAGCTGTAAATGGCTCTATGGAATTTGACCAGGCTTCCCTCTCTCCTACCTACAAATTCAAAAAGGGAATACCCGGAAGCAGCTATGCTTTTGAAATTGCCGAGCGGATGAACCTTGATAAAGATGTACTTAAAAGATCACGGGTGTTACTAGGTGAAGCCAAAGACAAAATGGAGTCACTGATTACCGAGCTGGAAACCAAATCCCAGCAAGCGGAAGATCTCAAAGGCAAATATTCCAAACTTCAGGCCAAAGCTGAATCTGAACAAAAGAAGTATGAGAATAAGATTCAGGCTATCGAAAAAGACAAAGAGAAAATTCGAGAGAAAGCACTGAAAGAAGCGAAATCCATTATGGATTCCGCTAATCAGCGGGTTGAACAAGCCGTTCAGAAAATTGTAGAACAGAACCGGGCAGATAAAGACGAGATCAAGGAAATTCGCAAGGAAGTTGATCAGGAGAAGGAAGATATTGATCGTTCCCTGGAAGAAATTGAAGACAAGAAAGAAGAGCGTGAGCAGGTTTCCGATGATCCTCCACAGAAAGGTGATCACGTACGATTTAAAGATGGGAATACGACCGGAGAACTGATAGAGATCAATGGGAAAAATGTAGTTGTCCAGACCGGCGGACTTCGTCTCAAAACCAAGTTCAGAAACCTGGTGAAAGTCGAAAAACCAAAACAGAAGAAGTCCAAAGCTCGCTCATCAGTCATGGTTGGTGATAATGATTTGACCACTGGATTGGTTAAGCCATCTCTCGAAGTTCGGGGAATGAGAACGGAGGACGCCCTTCATGAGGTGACTCAATATATTGACCGAGCCGTTTACCGGAATATGAATCAGGTAGACATCATTCATGGCAAAGGCGATGGTATTCTGCGTAGCCAGATTCAGTCGTACCTAAACACCCGAAATGATGTGAAAAGTGTGGAGACAGCGCCAATTGAGAGAGGTGGCGCCGGATGTACGGTTGTGGAGTTGAAGTAGGATCACAGATTTTAGTTAATGATTTCGCAGATTGCGCTGATTGATTTGGGACTAAATCATGTCAATCTGTTTCTAGCGTTTGTAAGTGTTCTGAGATATTACAGTAATCCTTCAAAAAATGGTGCTTTTTATAAATTCCCTTTTTTCTTTTCATCTACTGCATGTTGAGCGGCGCGGGCTGTTAGTGCCATAAAATGGAGGGTAGGATTTTGGCTTCCGCCGGAAGTCATGCAGGCCCCATCTGTTACAAATACATTTTTACACTCGTGCAGCTGGTTCCACTTATTCAGGAGTGAAGTTTTAGGATCCTTGCCCATTCGGATTCCTCCCATTTCATGGATATCAGAACCCGGGTTTGTATCCCGGTTAGTTGCACGGATATTCACATAGCCTGCTTTCTCAAACATCTCTGTGCATTGCTCCACATAATCATCGGCCTGTTTGATATCGTTTTCTTTCCATTCACAAGAAAGCACAATTTGCGGAATGCCGTACTTGTCTTTAAGGTCTCCGTGCAGTCGAATATGATTGTCTTCGTAGGGTACACATTCTCCCATCATCCAGGTGGCCACGTACCAGTTATCGCTGAGTTTTGGGTTCAGGATATTATCTCTCAGCTGACCGCCAATCATGCTTTTGTCTGAATGAGTTCCTCGCCCGGCAGCAAAGCCAATGGCGTATCCACGCAGAAAATCTGTTTCCTGTTTCTCCACATTTCTAAATCGGGGAATGTACCCATGAGTGGGACGATCTCCTGCTGTTTTCTTATGGCCAAATCCTTCAACATCCGCATTAGCATGACCGCGATAATTGTGCCAGGTTAAATATTTACCCATCAATTCGTTGTCATTCCCAAGACCATTTGGGAAGCGATTGGATGTGGAATTCAACAAAATAGCATTGGAGTTAATGGTTGAGGCATTCACAAAAATAATATCTGCGTAGTACTCAATAGATTCTCCGGTAAGCCGATCAATAATTCTGACACCGGTAGCCTTACCTTTTTCTTCATCATAAATAACAGATTCCACTACGGCATCAGGACGCATAGTCAGATTGCCCGTTCGGAGAGCCCATGGAATAGTGCTTGCGTTGCTGCTGAAATATCCACCCAGATTACAGCCACGGTTGCATTGGTTTTGAGCCATACACTTTCCGCGGCCCTGTTCAGCATGAATCGGCTGTGGGTCTGAGATATTTGCAACACGGGCATAGATAAGGTGGCGATCATCACCGTAATGCTTTTTCAAGCTTTCTTTGAAATGCTTCTCTACTACATTCAATCCAAAAGGCGGCAAAAACTCCCCGTCAGGAAGTACATCCAGGCCATCTTTCTCTCCGGAGATACCCGCAAATTTTTCAACATGACTATACCATGGAGCTAAGTCATCGTACCGAATGGGCCAGTCGACAGCGAAGCCATCCCGGGCCGGACCTTCAAAATCATAATCACTCCAGCGCTGTGTTTGGCGAGCCCAAAGCTTAGACTTCCCACCCACATGATATCCCCTAAACCAGCTGAAGGGCTTTTCATATACCACCGGTTGTTCATCTTCAGCCATCGCCCAATGAATAGTTTGAGCCCGAAGCCACCGGCCTCCTTGCAAGCCTGATCTTTTTTCTAAAGGAACACTCCCGCGAAATTCAAATTCCCAGGGAGCTTTAGATGCTGTAGGGTAGTCTTCAATATGCTTTACATTTCGTCCGCGATCTAGGCATAGGGTTTTTAAACCTGCATCACATAATTCCTTAGCTGCCCATCCACCGCTGGCTCCCGAGCCAATTACAATGGCATCGTACGTTCTTTCTTTCTTCGATTTTATATTCACATTTGCCATTTCTTATGCCTCCACATCTACATCGCCGTCATAAAAACCCGGCATCATTACATAGTCGTGATAATCGACCATCACTTCTTCTGAAGTTTCAAAGCCACGAATAGTTTGAGACTTCATGAATTCAAAGAAAGCTTCCTGATTTTCATTTGTTGAATGCATAGTTAAAAGTAGCTTCTCCCGTTCCGCTTGGCTGCATTTATTAAAGGACATTGCATGCGTCTTCTCGGCTAACTGATTGAGTGTGCCCAGATGTTTTTTTAAATCAGACTGAAAATCTTCATCATAGCACTCACTAATAAGCCCGACCAAAAATGTATCTACTTTCACGGATAAAGCGCCAATTTCACCATTAGAAGGAATGATGGTATCAGCTATGGATGAGATAAGAGCCAACTCCATTTCATTGAATACTCCATTCTGGGTTGGAATATCTTTTTCGCTCCAGTTGAAAGCCCAGGTCGGCGTCATAAACACACCTCCTGAAGCCATCATCAAAGTCTTGATGGCATCACGTCGTTTCATAGTAAATGGTAATGGGTTAGGCTGAAAAGTGCGTTAAATGCACGTCTTTAATTAGTGAAAAGATGGGACAAAAGGAAGGGCGAAGAATGAAATCTAATTGGTCAGAGTTTCAACTTTTCAATCTCTTCTATTCGGTGATTCCGATCGATTGAATATATATTTCCCTGAGCTTCGATATGTTTATAAATTGAGAGCGAGCGATTCAACAGTGATTTTGACTGGTCGTCGATGTCAGAACCCTCCCGAATATCGGTCATAGCAAATGTGTAAAAAAGATCAGCCACACTTTCCAGATTTTCATGGTTCATTGCTTCTAATTCTTCCAGCGTATGGATCATCTCTGCTGTGTCCATTTCCAGCAATGCATCAATATCTAAATCAAGATATTCGTTAAAAGCTTGGCTGGTCATCTCCATCGCTTCTTGATAACTTCCTTTGCCTTTAAGCCCGGCTACTGCAGCAATGATTTTAATCAGCACCTGCGTGAGCTGGTTAATCTGCTTCATGATATAATCGTTTTGATTTAGAATAGCAGTAGATTTTTTAGGTTAATACTCCCTCAACTCGCTCCAACTCAGAGATCGGTACGAGAATAAAGCTAACTTAACGTGAGTTCCAGACAAGGTATCTGAAGTTGTCATCCTGAGTGCTTAAAAAGCGATACTAAACACTTTTGTTGAACGCGAAGGATCTCAACCTATAATACAACCGGGTATTTCGAACGTTGAGACCCTTGGCGGAATACAATGCAAACCTAATTATCGCCGAATACGCTCAGGGTTGACAACCAAGGATAAATTTTTACACACAGCTCGCACCTACACTCTGCGTCGGTGCGAAGGTCAATCAAGCTTACTCTATTTAATTAATCTCTTTAATCGTCTCTTCAAAGGCCGTCAGTATGAAACTGATATCTTCTGTAGTCAATGAATTAGAAAGAAAGAATGCCTCAAATGGCGACGGCGGCAAATGAACTCCACGATTTAACATGCCGTGGAAAATTTTACCAAACAATTCTTTGTCGGTTTTGTTGGCATCATCAAAAGTCTCGACCGGACCTTCACAATAAAATACCCCAATCATAGAACCCACGCGATTCATGGCATGGGGGATATCGTGTTCATCTAGAATCTTAGTAATTCCGGTAGCCAGAATCTGCGATTTCTTTTCCAGCTCTTTATACACTTTTGGATTGTCTTTGAGCTTCTTCAACAAGGTATATCCGGCTGCCATCGCCAGAGGATTTCCGGATAGTGTTCCCGCCTGATAAACAGGCCCGGTTGGCGCTACATAATCCATGATTTCTTCTTTCCCGCCATAAGCTCCAACAGGAAGTCCTGCTCCAATGATTTTTCCATAAGTCACCATATCGGCAGTAACTCCATAGACTTTTTGTGCTCCCTGGAAATCAACCCGAAAGCCGGTCATTACTTCATCAAAGATGAGGACGATATCCTGTTCATCACAAAGCTCACGCAGTCCTTTTAAAAAGCCTTCTTTGGGAGGAATACATCCCATGTTACCCGCTATAGGTTCCAAAATAATAGCAGCAACATCGCCTTTATTAGCTTCTGCCAGCTTTTTCACAGAATCAAGATCGTTATAATGGGCGTTTAGCGTATCCTTGGCTGTTCCCTCTGTCACACCTGGACTGCTGGGTTCACCCATCGTCAATGCTCCACTTCCGGCTTCAATCAGAAAAGAATCTCCATGCCCATGGTAGTTCCCTTTAAACTTGATGATCTTATCTTTACCGGTGTAACCTCGAGCCACACGGATGGCGCTCATGGTAGCTTCCGTTCCGGAATTCACCATACGTACTTTATCTACACCCGGAACTGAACTTGTAATCAGCTCAGCCATTTCTACTTCTAATCGGGTTGGTGCTCCAAAAGAGGTAGAATTTTCTGCTGTTTGTTGAACCGCTTTAATCACATCAGGTTCGGCATGACCTAAGAGCATAGGTCCCCAAGAACTGATCAAATCAATGTATCGGTTACCATCTTCATCCCACAGATACGAGCCCTTTGCCTTGGTGATAAATATAGGCGTACCCCCCACACTGTTGAAGGCCCTAACCGGAGAATTCACTCCACCAGGAATGACTTTAGATGCTCGTTCAAATAATTCTTTGCTCTTTGGGTAATCCATATTCAGTTTTTTTCGCATACCGTATGGGCATATTGCAATACGTCCATACGGTATAAAATTTATTTGTTGATTATTTTTGCGGCGGCTTTGGCAAAATAAGTCGCAATCAAATCTGCGCCGGCTCGCTTAAAACCAAGCAATGCTTCCATCATGGCTTCTTCTTCATTCAAACAGCCTTTTTCAGCAGCCGCTTTTATCATCGCATATTCACCGGAAACGTTATAAACCGAAACCGGAATGTTGAAATTCTGCTTCACAGCACGGACTACGTCCAGATATGGAAGTCCGGGTTTCACCATTACAATATCAGCTCCTTCTTCAATATCTAGTTCCACTTCTCGGAGGGCTTCTTCTACATTAGCCGGGTTCATTTGATAGGTTTTCTTATCTCCAAAACCAGGAGCGGAATCAAGAGCATCCCGAAATGGTCCATAATAGGATGAGGCATATTTGGCACTGTACGCCATAATACCGGTGTTTTCAAATCCTGCCTCATCGAGGGCATTTCGCATAGCACCTATTCGTCCGTCCATCATATCGGAGGGAGCTACCATATCGGCTCCGGCCTTGGCATGACTCACCGCCATCTTAGCTAAGAGTTCTACCGATGGATCATTCACAATTTCTCCGTCCTCCACAATGCCATCATGTCCATAAGAAGAATATGGATCCATAGCTACATCCGTCATAACCAATAAATCAGGGTAATTCTTTTTGATGAAGCGAACCGATTGTTGCATCAATCCCTCATCATTCAGAGCCTCGGTACCTTTGTTATTTTTTTTGGAATCCGGCACTTTCACAAACAACAATACCGATTGAATTCCCACTTCAATAAGTTCTTCCAACTCATCACTCAACATATCCAGCGAGTAGCGATAGTAATCAGGCATGCTGCCTATTTCTTCTTTCTGATTCTCCCCTTCCACAATAAAAATCGGGGCGATAAAATCAGAAGTGTGAAGACGATTTTCCTGCACCATATCACGGATAGCAGCTGATTGGCGGTTTCGTCTAAGTCGGGTAGTCGGGTATTTCATAAATAGTCGTCTTTTATGTTCAATCATCGTAGGGGCAATTCATGAATTGCCCCTACGATGATTAATAATTAATCCAATCGATTGGTTTCAGATGTTCCACTAATTCCGCTTCCGGGCTTCCCGGTTCAGGATGATGATCATAAACCCATTGTACTTTAGGGGGCAGACTCATCAATATAGATTCAATCCGACCTTTCGTCTTCAACCCAAACAAGGTACCACGATCGTGAATCAGATTGAATTCTACATATCGGCCACGACGGATTTCCTGCCACTTACGGTGCTCATCCGTGTATTCATGATCTTTATGCTTTTTCATGATGGGAACATAAGCATCGGTAAATGCATATCCGGCCGCTTTGCCGAATTCATATAAATCATTAGCAGTGCGACTTTCGTTCGGGCGCTGATAATCAAAAAATAATCCGCCTATTCCCCTACTTTCATCCCGGTGGTGATTGTAGAAATAAGTATCACATTCTGCTTTAAAAGTATCATAGTATTCATCATCAAACTTATCACACACTTCCTTATGCACTTTGTGAAAGTGCTTAGCGTCCTCAGGAAACAGATAATAAGGCGTTAAATCAGCCCCACCACCAAACCACTGATCTGTTAATTCACCGGATTCTTTATCATACAGTTCAAAATAGCGGTAGTTTGCGTGAACCGTTGGTACAAACGGATTTCGGGGATGAATGACCAGTGAAACTCCCGTGGCAAAAAATTCAGATTCAGGGACTTCAAATTTCTTCCGCATAGCTTCCGGAAGTGGTCCGCCTACAGCTGATACATTCACTCCACCCTTTTCAATTACATCCCCATCAGCGATAATTCGCGTGCTTCCGCCGCCAAACCCTTCACGTTCCCAATCTTCGATTAGAAATTTCTGAGTGCCATCCACCGCTTCCAGTTCGTCACAGATATGCTGCTGGACGTCGCTGACGTACTGACTAAATTCTTCTTTTTTGGATGCTAATAGGTTAGACATAATCTATTTGGTTTATCCCGCATCATTTGGGCAATTCTTGAATTACCCTGCGGTGTATTTTCATAATCAGGTTTCTAACAAACTGCGCCAGAATCCCTATTTAACGAGAGTCCGAGATTAGGTATCCGAAGTTGTCCTCCCGAAGTGCACCAAAATTTCCCAAGGATTACAATCGCTAACACGAGGGATCTCAAAAATAAAAAACAACTCGCCAAATCAGACTTTGAGACCCATCGCGATAACCATCCTAAACCTATTCAATCCAAAGGGGCACTCTGGGTGACAACTAAAGGCTGATTATAACTCGAACTCACCTTATTCAATATCTAAAATTCTTTACGGTGTCCACGAATCGTTTGGCATTCTCTACGGGGACGTTTGGTAAAATACCATGCCCTAGATTGGCAATGTAATTTCCTTTTCCGAAGCGCTTCATCATCTCAGTTGCTTCAGCTTCAATTTTATCAGGACTCATCAACAGCTTAGAGGGATCAAAATTACCCTGTACTACTTTATCACCTGCAAACTGTCTTGCGTGTTCCGGTTTACATCCCCAACCGATACCAAAACCGGTAACATTTGTATCTGCAAAATGCGGATAGCTCCATTCGGCATCTTTGCAAAACATGATCAACGGAACGCCATAATCTTCAGAAGCTATTCTTTTTAAGTGAGGAAGTGCAAGCGTTCTAAAATCATCCGGTCCCAATGCAGCCGCCCACGATTCAAATACCTGAAGCACCTGAGCTCCCGCTTTCGCCTGATTATGCAAATACTGAATGGTTTGATCCGTCATCACTTCAAGTAGCTTTTGTGCAGCCTCTGGTTGGGAAAACAAGAAAGATTTAGCCGTTGAAAAGGTTTTGGATCCCTGACCTTCCACCAAATAACAAAAGAGCGTCCAGGGTGCACCGGCAAAGCCAATAAGCGGAACTCGTCCATCTAATGTTTTGCGAGTTAATGTTAAGGCATCATATACATAGCTGAGCTGTTCTTCAGCGGGAATGATATTCAGATTCTTCACCTGCTCCACGGTTCTGATGGGATCAGGTAAATAAGGACCGAAACCAGGCTTCAATTGTACTTCAATATCTAAACATTGGATCAATACCAGAATATCCGAAAATAAAATAGCAGCATCCGTTCCCACAATATCGATAGGCTGAATCGTGATTTCACATGCCAATTCAGGCGTTTCTACCCGCTCAAAGAAACTATACTTCTTTTTGATTTCCATGTACTCGGGGAGATATCGACCTGCCTGACGCATCATCCAAACCGGAGGTCTTTCAGTCTCTTTTCCTTCCAGCGTATCCAGTAATAATCGATTTTTTAATTCGGGAAATGCCATGCTTAGTTAAAATGTGTTTGGATGGATTCCATTAATGAATCCAGGGTTGAATATTCGGGGGTGATGCAGCCTTTAATTCCGGCTTCAAGAGCTGCTTCTTCGGTTGTTGGACCAATACAGAAAACTTGTGTATCCCCATTAATACTGTTTTTTTCAGAAAAGGACTCTACAGCACTTGGACTCATAAATACGACACCTTCGTATTTTGAGACATCCAATTTGTGAGGAGCATACTTAGTTCTATAAACCTCAATAGATGTGAGATTCTTATCATCACCAAGTAGCTTACTTATATCGGTTGCTTTCAGATTTCCACAAAAATGAGTCACGTTCTTTAACTTCAGCTCACTCATTTTCTTTACCAATGAAGCAGCATTAAACTCGTCCGGTATGGTGACTTTCAGACCCAATGCTTCAAGTCTCTCAGCTGTTTTTGAACCTACTGCAAAAATGTACTTAGGAATTTCTAAATCGTCTATCACCGGATTCAGTGCTTTCACTGCTTTTTTACTTGTGAAAATCCAGGCGTCCGTTTCATCAGGAAGCTGACTCATCCACATAGCGGGAATCACATACTCGAAATTTATAAAGGGAATACTCTCAATAGAAAAACCGGATGAGTTCAATACAGCCAGTCTTTGCTTTTTAAGCTGCGTGGTAAATAAAATTCGGGGCTTTCTGTGGTTATGCATCATCACTTCGATGAGTTAACAAGTCAACCGCTCCGTCTTCTTTCAATATTTTAGCCCACTCTTTTCCTTTTGTTGCTGTAGCTTCAGACACTGGAATTTCTCGTTCCACATGCATGCGGCGCGAACCATCCAAAGCCAGGACAGCGCCTTCAAAATGCAATACATCTTTCCTAATGGAAGCATGTGCCCCTACCGGCGAAGAACAACCCGCTTCCAATTCATTCAAAAAAGCACGTTCAATATTAACACAAGTTCGTGTTTCAGTATGATTCAGCTTATCAAAAACATCCTGATGCTTTGTATCCTTCCGGGCCACTATTCCCACTGCTCCCTGCGAAGGTGCCGGAATCATCCAGTCAAGCACTTCACTGATTCGCTGATCGAGTCCAATTCGTTCTAATCCCGCATAAGCAAAGATACCGCCGTGCCAGTCATTCGAATCAACTTTTTGAACGCGAGTTGGGACATTACCCCTCAAGCCAACAACTTCATCATTAGGAAATTGGTTTTTCCAGAAAGCGGTCCTTCTGATGCTTCCCGTGGCAATTGTTCTAATATCTTCTTCTTTTTCTACCATAGGTTTCACCAGAACATCACTCGGGTTTCCTCGTTCCAGCACAGCCACCAGGTGCAGTTCATCTACAAAAACGGTTGGTACATCTTTCAGGGAATGGACCGCTAAATCAACTTCAGCTTTGATCAAGGCATCGTCCAGGGCTTTTGTGAAAACTCCTTTGTCTCCCAATTTGTGGATGGGAAGATCCTGCTCTTTATCCCCAAAAGATTCAATCTCTACAAGCTCCGTTTCCACACCGAGATCATTCAGCTTTTTACTGACCAGCTCCGCCTGCCATAAGGCCAATTTACTTTTGCGCGTGCCAATTTTAAGCTTCATTCTGTGCCTTTTCGAATTCTTTGTCGATTCGGTCGATATGAATGGCCATTATTTTCTTTTTGATGCGACGAGTTACTTCCTCCATTTGGGCGTATGCCTCTTTATCCATTTTATGCTTCATCCGCTCCAACTCCGAATCAGTAATATCACTCAAACGGTGATCAATTTCTTTGATTCTTGGCAATAGATATCGGGAGCGATGCACCGAGTTTAGAAAATCCTTTTTCTCTTCCTCTATGATTCCCTTAATCTTTGGAATTGCTTTCTCTCTTTTATTCAGTGCTTTTTTATTGGCTTCGTGAATGGAATCCATATCCACCAGCGTCACGTTGGCTACATCGTCTACTTTTGGATCTACATTACGGGGAACGCTTAAATCAAGCACAAGCTGATGTTTTTCGACCCCTTCAAAATGCTTCGGATGAAGTATTGGCTTACTTGCACCGGTAGCAGCTATAACTAAATCTGCTTTTTTAATTTCATCTTCCAGATCAGAAAATGCATGTGCTTTAATATCAAAAGATGAGGCGAGTTCTTTAGCGCGATCGATAGTTCTGTTAACTACTGAAATATGTTCAGCACCATTGGAAACGAGATTTTTGCAAGATACTTTACCCATCTTCCCTGCACCAACCAGTAAAATTTTTATCTCACTCAGATCTTTAAAATGCTCCAGAGCCAGTTGTGTAGCTGCAAATCCGACAGAAGCTGTTCCTCTGCCGAAATCAGTTTCAGTACGGCTTCTTTTGTGTGCTCGAAAAACGGATTGTACTAATTGATGAAATTCTCCGGAAAGGCCTTTCTCCTTGGACTGCTTATAGGCCTTTTTAACCTGTTGGATAACCTGAACATCTCCTAAGACCTGAGAATCAAGTCCGGTTCCCACCTGAAAAAGGTGATTGTAAGCTTCATCTTCTTCATAGATATAGCCATGATCTTCAAAAAACTCAGGCTCAGTATTGGTTGCTTTACAAAGCGCTGAAATTAGTACATCGGAATCACAAAAGGCATAAAGTTCGGTACGGTTGCAGGTATCCAGCATCATCACGCCACCCGGAATTTCCTTGGTATGGAAATCCAGCAGCTCGCGTCGATGTTTGTCTAGATAAAATAATTCACGAATAGAAACCTCACTTTTCCAGTGAGAAATACCTATTGCACTAAACCTCATAAATTGATCTTAAAAAATTTTCGGCACATTGAATGGCAAACTACTTTCTGAATGTGAAGATTATGTGAAGAGAAATTCATATTCACTTCTTATTGAGTCCTGATGCTATTTTTGGGTGTTTTCTCTTCATAGTTCATCGAGCATAGAAGATAGTGTATCTGTAACTAAATCGTAATTCAAAAAAATTTATTGGTTTGATAATTAGATGGAATTCTGTGATGGAAAAAGTATGGGCTTTCCCACCAAAACCCTATCTCTGTCTCTTTCCCTAACGGACAAAGTCCGCCAAGGAAAGAGGACGCGTTAGCTGAATATTCCCCATAATTAACTTTCTGTTTCTTTGGCATGAATCTACCACGGCCCTATTTCATACGTCTCCTTCCTTGCAAGCGCCAAGCGTAGGAGGGAAGGAACAAGGAAGGGTCCCAGTGGTTTAAGAAAACCTCCCTCCACTAGAACAATTTTTACACATTTCTGAACGATATTTATCACACAAACCGTTATCTTGGAAGCGTTTCCAACAAAGAAATTTAATTAGATAGTAGTATAGAATTTATGGATGCCGTTTTAGATAAAGAATTATCGTTTGAGCTTACCGAGGATCAAAAAATGATCCGTGACAGCGTTAAAGAATTTGTAGAGCGTAACGTTGCGCCAACCGTTATGGATCGTGACAACAGTAAAGAATTTCCCCATGATATTGTTAAACAACTGGGCGAGTTGGGAATGCTCGGCATCTACCATGATGAGCAGTATGGTGGCGGTGGATTTGATGTCGTCAGCTTTTGCCTGGCTTTGGAAGAGATTGCACGATGGGATGCCTCCCTTGCTTTGACTGTAGCTTCACACACCTCCCTCGGAACAGGACATATTGCTGTTGCCGGAAATCATGAGCAGAAAATGAAGTATATGCCCACTCTTACGTCCGGAGAAAAACTAGCGGCATGGTGTTTGACTGAGCCGGGTTCAGGAAGTGATGCTTCCGGAATGAAGTCGACCGCTATTAAGAAAGGCGACAAGTACATTTTAAATGGCGCCAAGATTTTCATTACTCAGGGTTCTGTCGGAGATGTTTATGTGGTATTGGCCAAAACAGATCCTGAAAAAGGCGTGAAAGGAATTTCGGCATTTATTGTTGAGCGTGAATGGGACGGCGTAAAACCCGGAGCAGGGATGCATAAATTAGGAATGAATTCTTCTGATACCACAGAAGTCGTTTTCGAGAATGTGGAAGTACCTGCTGAGAATCTATTAGGCAAAGAAGGACAGGGATTCGTCGATACCATGAAGGTTTTGGATGGCGGACGTGTTGGTATTGCAGCCCTTTCAGTTGGAATTGCACGTGGTGCACTGGAAGAGTCGCTCAACTATTCGATGGAAAGAAAACAGTTTGGTACAGCCATTGGCAACTTCCAGTACATCGAAGGAAAAATGGTGGATATGGCAACTGAAATTGATGCTGCCCGCCTGCTTGTCCATCGTGCAGCTTGGCTTAAGGATAATGATAAGCCTTATACCAAAGAGGTGTCCATGGCAAAGCTTTTTGCTTCTGAACTTTCGGTTCGGGCGGCCTTGGAAGCCATCCAGATTCACGGCGGATACGGTTACACCAAAGAATATCATGTAGAGCGATTCCTGCGAGATGCAAAACTCATGACGATCGGTGAAGGAACATCAGAGGTTCAGCGGTTAATTATTGCACGGGAACTCAAGAAGGATATCGTATAAACAAACACCTATTGTTGTTGGAAACACAAAGCCTGTCACTCTTCGGAATGGCAGGCTTTTTTATTTAATTCATAATTAGGCATATTTGCCTAAATACTTAATTATACAGATAAGTCCATGAGCAACAGTTTCCTAACGCTTCTTATTATTCTTTTTCTGTTTGTGGGATGCACAACAGATCAAAGCTCTAATTCTGAAAATAATACCATCATCGAAAACCCGGAGTATGGCCAGTGGCAGGGTCTTGAGAATCCTCCCTTCGAAATAAAGCTTGTCGATACCTTTGATTTCCAGTCTTTTGAAAACCTTGTGGTTGGAAATATTTCTTACCTCATCAGTGATGATCAAAGCAACCTCTACTTTCTTGACCAAACTCAGAACAAGCTGATTTCTATTGATGCAAACGGTGAACTCCGATGGGAAACGGGGCAGCAAGGTCGAGGTCCCGGAGATTTTGAATACCCTTTCGGATTAGTGACCGATGGGGAATTTCTCTACGTCGGAAACATCATGGCTACCCGATTTGACAAATTCGACATGCAGGGAAACTTCATCCAAAGCTATGATTTTGGGCCGGAATTATATCTGGGAATTCCACTCGGCATTACCTCTGATGGTCAGGTTATTATAAGGACACGCTTAGATGGAAAACTGGGGAGTACCATAAATTTGGTCAAAATAACCCCGGATTCCCTCAGCATCTTAGCCGTCCAGGAACACGATCAAACAAATGGATTAGAGTTGTTTGAAAGAGCCAATGAAGGAGCAAATATTACGGTTCATGAGGATAGAATTATCGAAGGCAACCTGTTTGAATATGGGATTACCTATTATGATTTAAATCAGGACACAATCAAGAACGTAACCCGGAATTTCCAGAATATTGTACGTCCCGGTACAGCTTCACTCAACGACCGTCAACAGGTTTCTGCTTTCAGTCTTGTTGACCCGCCTCTTTTTCTAAATGATGGATATTATCTGGCAAGAGCAGAGTGGCCGACCAATGTTGAAGATCCGGATCAGGTTGTGGAAAATGAATTGAGAGGAAATGAAAAAGAAATCACCTATCGAAACAGTCTTGATCTCTTTAACTCTGATGATGAATTGCTTTATTCTTTCGAAAGTGATGGCAAAAGACCTGAATTCGGAAAACTTCTTCATACCGACAGCAACGGGTATGCCTACTTTTTAAAAAACGACCCGGCTCCTTCTATCCACAAATATCAGCTTAATCTTGATTGAAAACTTTAAAAACACCTTCATGACTATTAAATACCTTTCAGTTACGATACTGCCTCTTCTCTTTCTGATCAATGGATGCACCAATAATCAATCAGATAAAACAAAAACTACCCTTAATGAGAATGGTACCGAGATTATATCAAACCCTGAGTATGGTGCTCTTCAAGAGCAAGAAAACCCTATCGAGTTTGAGTTGGTTAGTGAGTTTACATTCAAAGAAACGGATGATTTATTAGTTGGCAGCATTGGAAATGTGAATACAGATAATGATGGGAATATCTATTTCTACGATTTTAGATTTTCACGGATAATATCTCTGGATGAAAATGGAAATGTACGGTGGGAAACGGGGCAAGAGGGAAAAGGTCCGGGTGACTTCATGAGAGTCAGAGGCATGGTTCTGCATGATGACATGCTCTATGTCTCTAACCAGTCGGGCAGCAGGCTCGACCGCTTTAATCTGAAAGGAGAATATCTTGGCAGTTCTGACTATCCATTAGTAATTGACGGTTCCTCAATCTTAGGAATTTCTGAAGACAGGCTACTCATTCTTTCCCAAAGTGCCGTCGGAATTGTGGGTACTAAAATCCACATTGTTGAATTTGACGGCTCCTCTTTTACCCCAATCAATTCATTTATTATAGATCAATCCGGCGGAAAAGAAATACCCGAGAATGTTGGGATGTCGGTTGGGGTAGAATATCAGGATGAGCAAATAATTTCCGGCAGTGCTGGTGAAGAATATGTTGTGGATTTTTATAGCCTCGATGGAAAGATCATAAGAAGCATTCAAAGAGATTTTGACAAATTATCCGGAATCGGATCCGCCAATGGAACAACGTTAACATTTAGCAGCATCCAATTTGAGTACAAACTAAGCAGCGGTCATTTTTTAACCCTTGTTCGATGGAGTGATGGTGTCACTGATGCCGATCAGGAAGTCAAAAACAGATCCAATGAAAGTTATGTTTACCCAGAACCTAAATACTCACTTGACTTATTTAAAGAATCCGGAGAGCTGCTTTATTCCATAGAAGGTGATGGCAGAAGTTTTAATTTGGGATACCCGGTTCATACCGACCAAAATGGGTTAGTGTATTATATGACGACCAGCCCAACCCTTTCTCTTAAAAAGTATAGAGTGATTATAAACGAAGACTAAAAACAGTTTAACCCGTAGTTCATTTTCCGTACTATTCACTAACGAAATTTTAAGATTACAGCCCAGATATAATGTCAAAGAACCTATTCAACATCGACGACGCTTTTCTATTTGAATCGGAACTCAATGAGGAAGACCGCCTCATTATGGAAACTGCCCGAGACTATGCTCAAAGCAAACTCGAACCCCGTGCTTTAAAGGGAAATACCGAGGAATACTTTGACCAAAATATCGCCAAAGAAATGGGCGAAATGGGTCTGCTCGGTGTAACCGTTCCTGAAGAATATGGCGGCTCTGATGCCAGCTACACCGCTTATGGATTGATTGCCCGTGAAGTTGAACGCGTTGATTCAGGCTACCGCTCTTTTATGAGTGTTCAGTCCTCGCTGGTCATGTACCCTATTTCTACTTTTGGGACTGAAGAACAGAAGAAAAAATTCCTTCCCAAACTGGCATCCGGTGAAATGATTGGGTGCTTTGGGTTGACTGAACCTGATCATGGTTCTGACCCCGGATCGATGGTAACTACAGCGCTAAAAGTTGATGGCGGATGGCAACTCAACGGTGCAAAAATGTGGATCACCAACTCCCCCATTGCAGATGTTGCTGTAGTGTGGGCCAAAGCCAAAGAGAATAAAGACGATGAAGGCGTAATCCGCGGATTCTTAGTTGAAAAAGGAATGGATGGATTTACTGCTCCTCACACCAAATACAAAATGAGTTTACGAGCTTCCGAAACCGGTGAATTGGTTTTTGATGATGTCTTCATCCCCGACGAAAATATATTCCCGGATATAAAAGGGCTGAAAGGTCCGTTTATGTGTCTAAATTCTGCCCGTTACGGTATTGCATGGGGCACCGTTGGAGCAGCTGAATTCTGCTATCAAAAGGCGCGGGAGTATGTACTGGATCGTAAGCAGTTTGGGAAACCACTGGCAGCCAATCAGCTCATCCAAACTAAATTGGCTAATATGATGACCGACATCACCTCTATGCAGATGCTCGCCTACCGATTAGGAAAGCTAAAAGACGAAGGGCGTGATCATTCTTCCATGACCTCCCTTGCCAAGCGAAACAATTGTGGCAAGGCTCTCGAAATTGCCCGTATCTCCCGGGATATGCACGGCGGAAATGGTATTGTGGGTGATTATCGGGTTATCCATCATGTAATGAACTTGGAGTCTGTTAATACCTATGAAGGTACTTATGATATTCACGGGCTCATTCTTGGACGGGAAATAACCGGCATCCAGGCCTTCACCCCTAAAGGGAATGATTAATTAAAATTCATTATTTTTAAATATGGACTGGAAAAAATCATATCGTCTCTGAACCCAAGTTTCTATTTGGAAAACCTGCAATTAAAGGTACAAGAATACCCATAGAGCTTATTCAAATGAAAAGTGAAAATTTTATTGTTGTTGATGAGAGTGTTGACTTCCGATTTATAAATGCTTCACAGAATATGTGAGCTCGAGATATAATTGGCCTTTGGTTGTCACCCATGTAGATGCTATGTAATTCGATGACACAATTAAATTGTTATCCAATCAAAAAAGCTCTTGTTCTAGTTTTGATCTATTTATGCATGGAAAGGTGAGTATGATCATAAAAAAGTAGTACAAGCCATTGTTGAGCTGTTAGCCTAATACTGTGACCTCACCTATATCCTCTCCTTCTCAAGGAGAGGACTTTTTCGATATTAATCAAAGTGTTGATCGTTAATCATAGCTGAGAGTTTTAACAACGCGTCCTCCTCCTTGTTGAAGGAGGAGACAGAGGAGGTCGGATGTCTGGAAGTGGAATGAGGAAAGATATGGAAGTGCAGAAGTTTTGTCATCAAATTATCTGACATCTACAACCCAGAGCGCATCGTACTATAATTAGATTTATATTGTATTCTGCGAAAGGTCTCAAAGTTAATATCGCCCGGTTGTATTATAGATTGAGATCCTTCGCGTTCAATATATTTTGTTAAATAGAAACTTCGAGCGCTCAGGATGACAACTTTATAGATCTTATATAGAACTCAATTTAAATTAATACTATGAATACCCTCGGCAACATACTTTGGTTTATTTTTGGTGGAATTTTCGTAGCTATTGAATACGCCATCTCCAGCCTGATACTTTGCATCACAATCATAGGGATTCCCTTCGGTGTTCAGACTTTTAAGCTGGCTCGTCTTTCTCTGTTTCCATTTGGTAAGAAGACGGTGATCAATGAAAAATCTGATGGTTGCTTGTCTCTTTTCATGAACATCCTTTGGATTTTGGTGGGAGGGATCTGGATTAGCATCACCCACATCATATTTGGAGCCATACTCTTTATCACCATTATTGGTATTCCTTTTGCAAAGCAGCACTTTAAATTGGCTTCCGTAGCACTGCTTCCGTTTGGCCAAGATATTGTTGATGAATAATTTAGTCTGCTTCTAAATTAACCTATTAATAATTATTTACAGATGCCTCAGTCATATTTATAATACCTTCAGAAAAAGGAGGTTTTATGAATTCAATTCTATCTAAAACACTGGCAGGCATTGCATTAATATTTATTGTGCTGCAATTCTTCGGACCTGATCAAACTTTACCCGATGCTGATCCTGCAAAGGATTTTCTTGCGAATACAAATCCACCCCAAGAAGTAGCAACCATCATCAAAAGTGCTTGTTACGATTGCCATTCATATCAAACCAAATATCCGTGGTATGCAAGCATTGAGCCTTTATCATGGTGGCTTCAAGATCACATCGAGCACGGAAGAGATGAATTTAACATGTCCACTTGGACGGATTATTCTACAAGCCGAGCCGATCATAAATTAGAGGAAGCTATCGAATACGTAGAGGAAGAAGAAATGCCCCTTCCCTCCTATACCTGGATTCATGGAGATGCACGGCTTACTGATCAACAGCGGGAAGAGCTTACCAACTGGTTTGCTTCTCTTCGGGAACAACTTCCTAAAGAAGAAGAGCAAGATTAAAGGTTTTTTTCAATTCATTGATTTACTTTAAGCTCAGAATAAAAAGGAAGGCATGCAGCTTAAAGAACAGCTTTTAGGAAATACAGACGCTCTTGTGCAAAGAATTGAGGAGTTTGACGATGCTCAATTCAATAAAAATCCCGCTCCGGATTCATGGTCAGCCGCTAATGTTCTTGAACATTTGTACCGGTCAGAATTCGGTTTACCAAGTCTATTTACCTCTGAGACAGAACCACTCAACGACAGAGCTCCTGATTCTTTCTTGGAGCCTATAAAGAAAAGGTTTTTGGAATCAGACAAACCCATGAAAGCTTCAAGTGTCATCCTCCCCACCGACAATGAAAAAACAAAAGCGGAACTCATTCAAATATTCACGAAAAACCGTACCAAAATCGCAGATCTCATTGAGAAGTTACCTGAAGAAGAACTCTGCTTGAAATTTGAACACCCCATTTTTGGGAATCTTACCCGCATGGAGTGGGTACATTTTAGTATCATTCATACTCAGCGACATATGCGACAATTGGATCGCATTCAGTCTCAACTCTAACAACCGTACTTAAAAATAAATTTTCACATTAGGGACCATTCATCACATGAGAAGTTTTTTGATCACACTTTGTGTATTTCTTTTATGTACTCTCGCTTCTATTTCTGTTGAAGCTCAAAATCAAATTGAGCCTGTTGGTGAAGAAGTGGTTTTTAAAAGCAAAAATGCGGTTCTCAACGGGAGACTTGTACTGCCCGACTCTGCGGTTAATGTCCCTGTTGTTATTTTTATGGGTGGGATGTATGAATGGGGAGATTTTCACCCCCAAAGAGCAATTTTTATTCGGGAAAATCTGGAAGCGGTTTTTCCCGGTTCAGGCATAGCTGTTTTCTATTATGATCCACGCGGGGTTGGTAAATCAACCGGCAGATGGGGGCAGGCTTCTCTCACAGATTTTGCTGATGATGCTAAAGCAGCCATCACTTATTTAGAACAGCGCAAAGAAATTGATCCGCAAAGAATTGGAATCATTGGCCAAGGAGAAGATGGATGGATCGCACAAATTGTAGCTGCTACTGCTCCACAAAGAGTGAAACTAATGGCTTCTTTAGCAGGTCCTACTTTTAATCCAACCCGCCAGCTGGTTAATGAATATCACAGCGAGTATGTTTGCAGTGGGCAAGACAGTGCTGCCGCTTACAAAAAAGCGGCTCAAAAAGCTCTATCACACGAAAACTGGGTAGCCATGCTACCGCTTACCAAAACCTGGCGGCATATGAATATGAAAGTGGGCTTTGAGCCTTCGGAATATATCCGTGAAATAGAGATTCCGGCTTTATTTTTATTTGCTGAAAACGATGGACAAGTCTATGCCGACTGGGGTATTGAAAGCCTAAACGAAATCTACCCTGATTCCTTACCCGCTAATTTCACTGTTCAAAGTATTTCCGGGGCAAATCATTTTTTCCATATCACACCGCCCTGCTACGACTACTTAACAGAAAGCCAGAGTATTCAGCGTAATTTTTCTTTTAGATTTAAAGAGATCTTCCAGGATTTCATCTTTGAGAACCTCTAAAATTTAGTTTTGTGTATTCCCTTGCCAGTAAGCTTTGGTAACTATATCACCGACTAATATCCGATCCACGACATCCATTCCTTCTATTACTTCTCCTATAATGGTATAACTAGCATTCAGATGTGGTTTCCACTGATGCATTACAAAATATTGACTGCCTTCCGTATCGGTTCCTGCACTGGCAATACCCACCATTCCCCGGCGATATTCTTTTGCTGAGGCTTCGGTTGGAACTACGTAGTCAGGACCGCCAAATCCATCACCGGTCTCTACATCCCCACCCTGAATTACAAAATTTGGAACCACTCGGTGAAAGGCAACCGAGTCATACGCTCCGGCTCTGGTTAAACTATCAATTCCGGAAATTGTAGCAGGAGCAGAAAGTACGTCCATCGCAATTTTGACAACTCCTTTATTAGTTTCTAAAACCCAAATCGGTTCATACTCCAGTTCACCAAGGCGTGCCCAATCCGGAGATCTGAAATTTTGAGGCTCTGCTTCTATCTCAGCAACATCCCATCCCTGACTGCGCAAAGTATTATTAAGTGCGGTGTTTCCTTCTTGTGCTAAAGAATTAATAAGAGGTCGAGCTTGCTCTTCAAAGTTGTTAAATAACAGCCCTCCAAAAGCTTGGTAAACTTCAATATCTGCCGGTAGGCTATACTGACCCAACACTTCTTCTATTCTTTGAAAATCTCTCTGCTCCAATAAATCTGCAGACTGTAGAAACGAAACGGTCACGTACGTAATAGAGCGGTCGCCTTTTTCAAGTAGATCAAATACCATAGAGCGGACGTTCTCTTTTCGAGATGAAGTTTTTTCAGCTCCTCCTAATTCTCCCCACCAACCGGAAAGAGCTTGAGCTGCAAACAATACTTCCATCCTGTTTTGGCTGGCGATGTGTTCTTCCAGCATACCTATGAATTCATCAGGTCTTGATACAGACTTATAGATATTGAGCTTTTTGATCAGTAAGTATTCATTTGATTTAGAATGGAAATTAGTAAGCGTCAAATAAGGCGCTTTATTGGAAAGGGCCTGTATTCCTGAGAGGCGTATAGACGATTCTTTTTGCTGATTTTCTACGATCAGTGAAACTAATACTTCATCGAAGGAAGCCGGTTTATCCGTGTGGCTTTGGATTTGATTCAGCACCACTTCATTTACTACCGGGTTTTTATGCTCCAACAGCTTTGAGTAAACATTTTCAAGCTTTTTACTCCAGCTTACTTTACTCATTTGTTGAGCCAATTCAACAGCCAGCTGCACATTCAAGGAAGAAATATCTACCACCGGCAATCTGTTAAACGTCCACTCTGCATCACTGTTAAAAGAGATACTCAGTGCATATTGCCGGATTTCCGGACTTACTACCCATTCATAGGCCTCCCAAACTGCTTTAATCATTTCGGGGTTCTGAAGAGCTTCTCCGCTTCGGTACAATCCATACATGTAGGCCCGGTATAGTTCTTCATCCTCCAATACCGCTGCATATCTGAGAATGCTTCGTTGAGTAGTCTCGCCCATTTCGTAGTCAATCATTAACCGCCCGATAGCTAAGGCTGCTTCATACTCGTAGTCGGAGTCTTCCCCAATAATTTCATTAAAATTCTGAACGAGTAGATTTAAAGACTCTTGATTACCCTGCTTTCCCAGTACTAAACTAATTCCTTTCCTCATAGTACTTCTGTTTCTCCATAGATCATGAAGTCTTAAAAGCTGAGACTCACTAATTTCGTGAGTGCTTAATGCCGTCCAGGCTTCCATTGAATTCGAATACTGAGCCTTGGTAATAAAAGCATCCATATCCTGAACAGGCGTACTAATCAACGCTCTCCAGGCTTGCTCTTGGATGTGTTCTTTAGGATGATCTACAAAGGTGAGAATAGAGTCTGCATTACGATCGAAGATAAATGTGTATAGTTCCGGATAATCATCCGTGACTAACTTTGAATACGCACTTTCCTGCTTACATGAAGTCGCTGAAACCAATAAAATCATAGCCCAAAAAAAAGCACACATACTTTTTACACATTTCTTATTGACCTTCATAGACAAACTCCGTTTATTACACATGTTTCTTACATTAAATATCATTCGCTATGGACAATGCACATTTGACTCGTAAACAACACGAATTTTTCACATTCATTGTAGATTATAAAAAGGACAATGAAGTCTGGCCCACCTATCGTGAGATTGCCGACCATTTTGGATATGCTTCACCCAACAGCGTTACCCAAAATATACAGGCGCTACTTAAGAAAGGCTATCTGGTTAAGCGAAATGATGAAGAATATGATTTACCAGCTGAGAAGAAGAGCTTACTTGGAGAAACAGAAGAACAAGAAGGAATTCCTGTTCGTGGTTTAATTGCTGCCGGATACCTTCAGGAAGCGGTTGAAGCTAATTTAGGAAGTATCACCATGGATACCCTTTTTCCAAATTTAGATGATCTTTTCGCGCTCCGCGTTTCCGGTTTTAGCATGAAAGATGTGGGTATTTACGACGGCGATTTTGTGCTCCTTATGGATACCGATGTCAAAAATGGAGATATCGGAGCAGTACTCTACGATGGCGAAACCAGCCTCAAGAAAATCTACTGGGATGATAATGGTTTACGACTGGAACCTGCCAACGAGGATTATGACGACATTTTCATCGAGCCCGACGTATTTGAGGAAGTCCGCATAATTGGTAAATATATCGGACATGTAAACCGTCAAGGCTTCCAGCGAGCCGTGCCTCTTGTAGCTTAATTAGGGCAAAGGGGAATTATCCGGTAGATGAGTAGACAAATCTTTATTGTCTTCAATGGTTGTGTCTTTAAAAGGTACTTTTAATTTAGCAGGCACCGTTACGAATTTCCCATTCGCGTCTTTTCTCGCTTCATGCAGCTGAGAGTCTTTAATCCAAGCTCTCCCCCCATCATGCTGAAGTCTCTTAGTATTTTTATATTTAAATGCCTGTTCGTGTAAAGAAGGTAATTTCTTCATAATGCTTTCCTGAATTACTTTTCTCTGAATTTAAGTGAAGTTTATGAATTTATCAGTATAGATTTGCTTTGTTTTCTGAAGACTAAACCTTATCTTTTCAAGCTCTGAACTAAACGCAAAGAAAGAAATTAACAGATTATGTACGCTATTGTTGAAATAGGCGGACACCAATACAAAGTAGCTGAAAACGACGTGCTTTTTGTGGACAAGCAAAATGCAGACGATGACAAGCTTACCTTTGATAAAGTGTTGCTAATTAAAGATGACAACGGAAATGTAAATATTGGAACTCCTAATGTTGAAGGAGCTGAGATTTCCGCTACGATCTTAGATACGGTGAAAGCTGACAAAGTATTAGTATTTAAGAAAAAACGCCGTAAAGGATATCAGAAGCTTAACGGACACCGACAAGTAATGTCTCAGATTCAAATTGAGAGTATCTCTACTTCCGGTTCTGCTCCTAAGAAAAAGAAGGCTGCAAAAAAAGATGACGCCCCGGCTAAAAAGGCTGAAGCAAAATCTAAAGAAGCAGCTTCCAAAAAAGACGAAGGCAAAGATCTAAGTTCAATGACAGTTGCCGAACTCACAGAATTGGCTAAAGAAAGAGGCCTAACCGGGTACTCGAGTCTGAGAAAAGCTGAACTGATCGACGCTCTAAAATAAATTTTTCAATAATAAACCCTTACTATTATGGCACATAAGAAAGGTCAAGGTTCGACAAGAAACGGTCGCGATTCCAATCCAAAAATGCTTGGTGTTAAAAAATTCGGTGGTGAATTTGTTCGCTCCGGAGGAATCATTGTTCGTCAACGTGGTACAAAATTTCACCCCGGTGATAACGTACAACGTGGTGGAGACGATACTTTATTCGCAACATCAGATGGAACAGTGAATTTTGCAGTTCGTTCTGGCGGACGCAAGCACGTTAATGTAGAGCCTCTTAACTGATCTACATTTAAAAAAAGAATTTAAAGCCTCGTACATACTTTTTGTGCGAGGCTTTTTTTATATCTTCTAATTATGAAAAACCCATCAATACCCGGCCTTGATCTTAATGTTAACAACATCTACTGCATAGGGCGGAATTATGCTCAGCATGCTAAAGAGATGGGCAGCGCTATTCCAAAAATTCCTTTAGTGTTTTTGAAACCTCTTGGAACTATTTGCCATAACGATAGCACTATTTCGATTCCATCTCATAGTAATGATGTTCATTATGAAGCTGAAATTGTCATCGCAATTTCAAAAGAAGGAAAAAATATTTCACACGGTTCAGCTATGGATTATGTGGGCGGATACGGGGTTGGCATCGACTTTACTGCGCGTGATATCCAATCCATTTCTAAGAAACAAGGTCAACCTTGGACCATAGCCAAAGGCTTTGACAATTTCGCCCCAATTAGCTCCTTCGTCCCATTATCAGAAATTGAGAATCCGGACGATTTGGATATTAAACTATTCCAAAATGGGTTTGTGAAACAACATGGAAATTCTTCTGAAATGATTTTTCCGGTTCCCAACCTTATTAATTTTCTGTCCGGGATTTTCACCTTACATCCCGGGGATCTGATTTTCACCGGCACACCCGAAGGAGTTGGCCCGGTTGCTTCAGGAGATAAACTTGAGGTACTTCTAAACAATGGAATCACAACACTAACGGTGAATATCGAGTAAGATTTGAGGCTTTTCCTACTTTTAATTTGCAGTCTTTTCTATCTACCGCTGAGTGCTCAGTCCTTGGATTACTTATGGCCAACGAACTCGGGAAATTATCTCAGCTCAACATTTGGGGAGACTCGTTCAGCCCATTTCCATGCCGGGCTCGATATCAAAACATGGGGTCGTGAAGGATATAAAGTCTATGCATCCAAAGAGGGTATTTTACATCGACTTTTGGTTACTGAGCGTGGTTATGGCAATGCTGTTTACCTAAAACATCCCGACGGGACTTTCACCGTCTATGCTCACATGCAGCGGTTTAATAATGCTTTCCAGGCCATTGCCGATTCAGTACGGATACTTGATTATTCTTTTGAAATGGATGTCATTATGGATTCCCTCCAGATACAGGTAGAACAAGGAGATGTTATAGGGTACACAGGTTCAACCGGGATAGGCCCTCCACACCTTCACTTTGAAATTCGTGATTCTCTTGAACAGCCTATCAACGCATTAACTTCAAACTTAACGGTGAAAGATGAACTTCCCCCGGTATTCTCTTCAATTATTCTTGAACCTCTGAGTCAGTATAGCCGGATTGAAGGACGTCCGACCTCCTATTATTCTCGAGTCAAAGAAAACCGAGCCGGTGTTTATGATTTTGGAGAGGTTAACATTTCAGGCAAAACAGGACTTGCGGTAAATGTCTATGATCGCGCCAATGATGTCTACAATGCTTACGCCGTTTATTCTCTTGCGCTGATTCAGGATTCTGACACTCTTTTCTATGAAGAACTGAATACCTTCAGCTATAATGAACCCAGCGAAATGGTTCTGGATCGAATAGCTCCCTTCGGCTCTTCTCAAAGAGGTCACCAGCGATTATATAAAAAGGATGGCAGCAATAATCCGTTTTATATCATCACTAAAGAGCAAGCAATGCTGATCCCAAAAGATTCAGCTCAAGCATATACCATTGTCGCCTCTGATTACTTTGGAAATACATCAAGAGCCCGGATAACCCTCGCTAAGAATTCTCGTGCCTCGTCTTTTTCCTCTGCTGAGTTGAATTCAGATACCGAAAAATGGTTTTGGTCTGAAAACTGGGCCTCTCCCGACTTAAAGGGTACCATTGACCTGAGAAGAGAAAATTTGGGATATCCATGGTCAGAGAATCAACAAATTGTTCAATTGGATTCTTCTACTTCTGTGAATTTCACCAGAATCACACCGACAATACCTGAAAAAATTACTACTCCTGGTCAGCGATTGAAAGTACGCTTCGGTGCCCATGCTTTTTTTGACACCTTAACTGTTGCTACAGACTATGAGATAGTGAATAATGAAATCCACATCTCAGTTCAGCCGGAAATGTTAGCGATCAAATCTGACTATGAAGTTCAGTTTTATATGGGAGATGTTTTTGAACCCGGTAACAACTACAGGTTATTCCAAAAGGATGACTCCGATGAGTCATTAGATTATATCGATTCCGAATTAATCGGCAGAACCATTCATGGCTACCCCTCTAAGCTTGGGGAATTTGTGATCATGCCTGATAATACAGCCCCTGAAATTTCTTATTTCCAAATCTATCAGACGGACTATGGCGTTTGGAAAGCTTCCGTTCATGTGAAAGATGGGGAAACAGGAATTGAATCTTCTTCCACTGTTTTCAAAGTTAATGAAGTACGTGGCATAGCTGAATATGATTATGAAAAAGATCTCTTGATCTATTCCCTTCCGGGCTTTAATCCCAAATCATCAAATACAGCATTTATAGAGATAAAAGATAAAGCCGGAAATACAGCTCAAGCTAAATTTGAAAACTGATTTCCGACTTTAATTAGGTTACAGGTAAGCGATACAGCTAATCTCTACCAATACGTTTTTAGGGAGCGTTTTAACAGCTACCGTTTCTCTTGCCGGAGGTTCAGATTTAAATCGAGCTCCATATACTTCATTAACAGCTCCAAAATCTCCCATATCCGCTAAAAATATAGTGCATTTCAGCACATTGGAGAAATCTACACCTGCTTCAGTTAGAACAGCTTCAAGATTTTTCATGACCTGCTCAGCTTGTTCAGCTGCAGTTTCCCCCACTAACTCCATGGTTTTAGGATCTAAAGGAATTTGACCGGAACAATACAAAGTGCCGTTATGTGAGGTTGCTTGACTGTAAGGGCCGATTGCGGCAGGTGCTGTGTTGGTAGAATGTATTTTTTTCATGTAAATATTTTTTAAGGATTAAATTAAATGGGAACCAAAAGCATGTGCGCTAATAAATTGCAGAAAGCAGCACATATGATTATTTTCATTAACATATAAATTTGACTCGATTTCAACCAAATACAATTTTAGACAAAATGAAAAAGCTACTTAGAAATCTATTCTCAGCAATCTTACTTGTTGGGATACTTGCCAGTTGTGAAACTTCGGACCCTCTTATTGAAGAAGCTCAAAAAAATATCTTCACTCAGAGGTTCGACAGTGCACTTTCCGTATTAGATCGTTCCATTGAAAAGAATCCTGAAACCGGACTCCCGTACTATTACAAGTCTTTGGCGTACGCTGAAAAAGCAAAAACAATACCTCAGGCCGGCGAAAGAAAAGAAACCTATACGAATTTCCGTGAGAATATTCTTACTGCCAGAGAGAAATTTGCGAGCATGGAAGAAGCACCTTCTGAAAAAGGAGATGTTACAAACCTGGTTTTGAATACCTGGGGATTTGAGCACAACACAGCTATTGAGTATGTAAATAGTGACTCTTTACGTGCTACCGTTGATGAGCCTATCAAAACATCTATTGCTCACCTTGAGAATGCCGTTATCATTAATCCTGACAGTACCCTTTCTTGGGATATTTTAGCTCAGGTCAGAGGAATTGACGGAGACTATTCCGGTGCAATTTCAGCCCTTGAAACTTCTATGGACCTTAAATCTCCTACTCCTGCAGAAGATTACCAAAGATTAGGAAGTTACTACAACGCTGACAGCCAACCTGAAAAAGCAATCGACGTATTAAACACAGGTGTTGAAGCATATCCGGATAGCATTCAACTGGTTACTGTATTGGCAGATGCTTACATGCAGGCGGGTCAAAGAGATAAATCTATGCAAACTCTTAGAGACCTTATTGAACGTGATCCTCAAAATGCACGCTATCACTTTGCTTTAGGAACACAGCTTTTACAAGCTGCCACAGAAGTAACTGAAGAAATTGATGCAAATTACGATACCATTTATGAGTACACTACTCAGCTCAGAAATAATGAAGGTGATTCTGATGCTATTAATGCATCTATTGATTCTCTTATTTCTGAAAATGAAGAGCTTTTAACGAGTATGAATTCGTACAGTGCTCAGGCTGAAGAAGAACTTGTTCAAGTTACTGAACTCGATTCTGATAACGCACAAGCTTACGAGTATTTAGGAATCTCTTACCAAAACAAAGCTTCTGTTCTTTATCAAAAACGAAATTTCACTCAAGACAATGAGCTTGCCACGCAACTTGACGAACAGGCAAAAGAGATTATTCGCCAAGCGATGACAGCCTACGAAAAATCAGCGGAACTAAACCCTGACAACGTAAGAGTATGGCAATCCCTTTCTCGTGTATATTTACAACTAGATATGCAGGAAAAAGCAGAAGAAGCCATGAATAAAGCGGGCATGTAATTTCCCATATCAAAAAATTTAATATGACTATTTCAAATTTTACCCGGTTTACAGGTTTACTTCTTGTGACCGGGTTTTTTATATCATGCAGTTCTTCAAAGATTAATATTGATGAACTCATTCAGAATAATAAATATCAGGAAGCCATTACTGAGATAGATGCAAGGCTTGCTGAAAACCCTTCTCAACCCGGATTATACATCCAGAAAGGAAAAATCAATGCTTCTTTAGCTCAGGATACTGACCCTGAATTACGGCCCGAATTCTACACCAATACAGATGAGAGTTTCGAAATGGCTATAGAATATGGAGCCGTAAGCGCCCAAGTAGCTACTATGGACAGCCTTCGACAGCAGTATTGGAAAAGTGAGCATAACGCCGGCTTGCGTATCACTGATAACGAAGCACTTTCCGATAGATATCATCTGGCTTCTATACATTTTAAGAATGCCCTTATTCTTCGAGAAGATGCTGTTAGCAGCTACAAAAACCTATCCATAGCCCAGTTTAACCAAGGCGATTTAGACGAAGCAATAGGAACTCTGGAAACCGCTTTGGAATATGCCGGAGATGAACCGACTGAAATCTATGAAAACCTCGGATATCTTTATCTTGAGAAAGGAGATCCTGAGCAGTCTTCCTATTATTACGAGCTTGCGAACACAAATGTAAAGGAAGATCTTAATCTAGCCTTTGGTCTTGTAAACGCATACATCTCGAACGGAAGCAATGAGCAAGCTGCCGATATCCTGGAGTCACTTGTAGCTAACAATCCTGATAATGCCAATCTCAGGATTGTTTACGGTACTCAGTTATATCTAATAACATCGGGTATTATGGAAGACCTCAAATCAGCCTATAGCAGTAACGATACTGTTTTGGTTGATCAGATTTTGTTTGAAGCCGAAGGGATGGGTGATGAAGCAGAAACTCAATTAATTGAAGCCTTCCGCAGAGATACATCCAATACCGAATACCTTGAAAGCCTTGCTGTTTTCTACAATAACCTTTCAGCACAATACCTTTCCCTTTTACCCAATGCCTTTGAGAACGACAAAATTGAGTTAGAAAATAAAGCCTATAACCTCATCAACTTTGCGATTGATTACTATGAAAAATTGGTTGCAATAGATGCCAACAACGATGAGTACATTCAAAAACTCAGTGTTCTTAAAACTTTAAAAAATCGCAAAACTGCCTCTGCAGACAATTAATTATGAAATTTAATACTAAGACGATTCACGCCGGACAGAAGTCAGAAGAAACTTCAGGTGCGGTAATGCCCCCCATCTTTCAAACTTCAACTTACGAGCAAGAAGCCCCAAATAAGCACAAAGGCTATGATTATGCTCGTGTAGGAAATCCAACTCGTACTGCACTCGAAAAAATGATTGCAGGACTTGAAGGTGCCGATGAAGCTGCTTGCTTTTCTAGCGGAGTAGCCGCCATGGATGCACTCATGAAGATGCTTCGTCCCGGTGATCATGTAATTACAACCAACGACTTATATGGCGGCTCTTATCGCCTTTTCACCAAGGTTTTTGAGCCTTATGGAATCGACTTCACTTTTGTAGATATGACTGATATATCTAAGGTGAAAGACGAAATCAGACCTGAGACTAGATTAATGTGGATTGAAACTCCCACAAATCCTCTTTTGCGCATTGTAGATATCAAAGGATTAGTGGATATAGCTAAGCCGAACAACATCCTTACCGTTGTTGATAATACATTCGCTTCCCCTTACCTACAGCGTCCTTTAGAATTTGGAGCCGATGCTGTTCTTCATTCAGCCACTAAATATTTAGCGGGCCACTCTGATGTTATTCATGGTGCAGTTGCAAGTTCTAATGATGAAATCATGGAGAACCTGCGTTTTCAAACCAAGACTTCCGGTGCCGTTCCGGGTCCTATGGATTGCTATCTGACTCTAAGAGGTATCAAAACTCTGAGTGTTCGTGTGCAGCGCTCAGTTGATAATGCCAAAGAAATTGCGGCCTTTCTTGAAGGCCATGACAAGGTTGAATCTGTTTTATATCCCGGACTAAAATCTCACCCACAACATGATTTAGCTAAAAAGCAGATGGATGATTTTGGGGCTATGCTTTCCTTCACCCTGAAGGATGATTCTATAGAAGCGGCTACTAAATTCATGCAAAACACCAAGGTCTTCACTTTGGCAGAAAGCTTAGGCGGTGTTGAGTCCTTAATCAGCCACCCCGCATCTATGACCCACGGTTCTATTCCAAAAGCCGTTCGTGAAAAAGCCGGACTTAAAGATTCTTTGATCAGAATCTCCGTAGGGATTGAAGATGCCGAAGATCTCATCGAAGACTTAAAACAAGCATTTTAAAATATCATCATTGCCAAGGCTTTAGTATCTTCAGGGCTCTAAAAAAGCGCTTACAGAATATCTAATCATAAAACATTTTCTATCATGCGAGACGTAGTAATTGTATCCGCAAAGCGAACTCCAATGGGAGCATTCGGCGGTAGTTTGTCATCTTTTTCTGCACCTGAACTTGGAGCTTCTGCCATCCTTGAAGCTGTTAAAGCCGGAGGCATCAAAGCTGATGATGTACAAGAAGTAGTTATGGGGAATGTGCTTTCAGCCGGGATAGGCCAAGCACCTGCACGTCAGGCAGCAATGAAAGCCGGACTTCACCAACGCACCCCTGCAACAACGGTTAATAAAGTATGTGCATCCGGAATGAAGTCTATTATGATTGCTGCGGATCAAATTCGCTTAGGGCAGGCAGACATCATTATTGCCGGCGGAATGGAAAGCATGAGTAATGTTCCCTACTACCTTCCCAAACAACGCTTTGGTTCCAAATATGGAAATGTAGAAGCCGAGGATGGTATCGTTAAAGATGGACTTTTCGATGTGTACAACAAGTATATGATGGGAAATGCCGGGGATTTATGTGCTCGGGAGTGTAATATCAGCCGCGAAGAGCAGGACGAATACGCGATCACTTCATATAAGCGTGCCATTGACGCTACAGAAAAAGGTTATTTTAGTGATGAAGTAATCAAAATGAAGGTCAAAGACCGAAAAGGGAACGTAACTGAAGTTGAAAAGGATGAAGAGTTAGATAAAGTTCGGTTTGAGAAGATTCCGAACTTGCGACCTGTTTTCGCTAAAGACGGAACCGTTACAGCGGCTAATGCCTCAAGTATTAATGACGGCGCAGCAGCAGTTTTGGTGATGAGTGCAGAAAAAGCAGAAGAATTGGGCTTAAAACCACTTGCCAAAATTCTGAGTCATGCCAGTGCAGCTAAAGCACCGGAATGGTTTACCACTGCCCCATCGGATGCAATACCCATTGCTTTAGACCGAGCAGGACTTAGTAAAGATGACATTGATCTTTTTGAAATCAATGAAGCCTTCTCAGTTGTAGCTCTGGCAAATAACCAAATTCTTGAGCTTGACCCTGAAAAAGTAAATATTCACGGTGGAGCTGTTAGTATTGGTCATCCACTGGGTTGTTCAGGGGCTCGCATCATAGTGACCCTAATCCATGCTCTTAAGCGCACAAAGGGCAAATATGGTTGTGCCGGCATATGTAATGGCGGCGGCGGAGCTTCTTCATTAGTGCTTGAAATGCTTTAAAGGCCTAAAACCCGCTTTATTTTGAAGCGGGTTGATTTTTTTATTGACATTATTATTTCACACACATATTATACAGCTGACCTGAAAACAAAACGACATCTCTTTATAGAATAAAGCTACTATTCAATTTATCGTTAATTAAACATCATCACAGAGAACACTCTTATCTTAACAGGTCAACCTAAACTCGAAGTACTATATACTCTATAGAAATACTGCTACCAACTTTTAAGCGTTAACACGCGCAAACAGTAAACAATTAGTTCTATATGCTTAACAGGCTGCTTTTTATTAGTAGTTTGCTTTGCTTATTGATTGCTCAAGGGGTTGATGCCCAGCAACTGAAAGTAGTAGCAGAAACGAGTTCCTTTACGGACTATGAGTTCGTCAATGATGACCTGAAAATCATGTCTTCATACGGCCTTACAGTTCCTGTGTCTGGAAATACGCCTCGTTATCAAATCCTGGAACAGGCTGTGTCTACTCTGAACTCAACTATAAGCCAGGATAAAGCTGCCGTTCTTGCTCTCTCTTCAACAAACCAACCTTTAGTTGAAACCTCTACTCCCGGTGTATATAGAGGAAATAAGGTAAGTTCATTAAGTATTAACATTGCCCGACATGGAGACGGACAAACGCTGGTTCTTAGAAAGCTTCGGTTGCGTGTTTATAAGGAAGGAGATCAGGTTCTGCCAAAGCAAAATCGCTCTAAATCTCTAAACACTTCTTTATTTGAAACTGGAACCTGGTACAAAATACCGGTTACCCAAAGTGCCATCTATCAGCTTGATGCTGATTACCTGGAAAGTCTTGGCATTGATATTTCTTCTATCGATCCTCGGAATTTACAACTATGGGGCACTAACGGATATCAACTGCCGGAGTTAAACAGCGCTTCACGTCCTGAACTAAGTCAATTACCTATCATTGTTGAAGGGCAGAATGACGGCGTGTTTAACACCAATGACCGAGTGCTTTTTTATGGAAACAGTCCACACCGGATATCGAGAGACAGTCTTGATTTTTCACACCAAATACATCCTTACAGTAATCAGAATTATGTGTTTCTTACTATTGGTGATGAAGCAGGTAGCCGACTTTCTATATCCAACAACAACCTTGAGCCTTCCAGAACCATAACAACATTCTTTGACTTCATCTGGAAAGACGAAGAGCTTTATAAATCCGAAGATCGCATTAAATCAGGCCGTTATTGGTTTGGCAGGCGTTTTGAGGCCACAAGTAACGGAACAGCCATCACGGTTTTTTCTGATACGTTACCGGGAGTTATTGAAGGCGAACCAATTAGAATAGAAGGACAGTTTGTCAGCCGTTCAACCCGCCCTTCAAATTTTGATATTTCACTGAATGGAACTGAAATAGCCGATATAAGTATCCGGTCTTTGAGATGTAATAATTGCTCCAGCTGTTATAATTGCAGTGAAGGCGAATCAGGAGTAGCTAACAGTTTTTCTACTTCTATTACCCCGAACATCCAGGATGGAGTTATCGAAGCCAGTGCTGCCTATAATCATACTGAATCTAATTCTACAGGCTTTTTAGACTGGTTTCGTATTGTTGTACAAAGGGAATTACAGGCCAAAAATAACCGCCTATTCTTTTATTCTCCTGCTGATGGTTCTTCTTCTGAGTTAGGCCAGTACCGGCTTACCGGTTTCGATAGCCAGCCAACAGTTTTAGATGTAAGCGAACCAACAAGTCCTAAGCTTCTTGGATCTACCGGATCAAACGGCACTTTCAATGTCAATTATCGCACCGGAAATGATTTGCGCTTTATCGCTCAGTCAACCTTTAATAGACCTGCGGCAGGTCAGCCTGTTGAAGCTCAGAATTTGAGAGGCATTACCGAGTATCCTGATTATGTTATTGTAGTTGCGGAGGAGTTTCTCGAGTATGCTGAAGAACTTGCCGCCTACCGCGCAAACAAAGATGGGTTAAATCCTGTAGTTGTTACTCAAGAGCAAATCCTCAATGAATTTTCAAGCGGTGTTCTTGATCCTTCTGCAATCCGGGATTATACCAAATTCCTTTATGACCGTGCGCTTAATGATGGTCAGACTCCACCTAAGTATTTACTTCTTTTCGGCGATGCTACTTATGATTATAAAGAGATCATTGATAATAGCTTCACCAACTATATTGTCACCTATCAAAGCAGTGAGTCATTAGAAAGAACGCAGTCTTACGCTACGGATGACTTCTTCGGCTTCCTTGATGATGATGAAGGAGCTTTGGGTTCAGGAAATACAAGCACCTCACATTTGTTAGATATCGGGCTTGGACGTATTCCGGCTCAAAACAGATCAGAGGCAGCTACAGCTATACAAAAAATTAAGACCTACGAAGACCCGGCCAACACAGGTTCGTGGCAAAATCTTATTTCCTTTGCCGCCGACGATGATTTCCCCGATGTGAACAGAAACAGAGATTTGCACGTGCTTAATGCTGATGAATCTGCCGAGAGGATGAACATCATTGAACCGGGACTGCGTATTAAAAAGATTTATCAATTTGCTTATCCGGAAGAAATAACCGGTTCAGGCCGCCAAATTCCCGGAGCTACAGAAGAATTCATCAGCACATTGAATAATGGCACGCTGGTTATGAATTATTCCGGCCATGGTAATGAGCAGACTCTTTCTGATGAAGAACTTTTCATTACCGATTATATCCCGAATCTTACTAACAAAAATTATTTAGCGGTGTTGGTAACAGCTACTTGTCAGTTTGGTCGTTATGATGATATCGATGCTCAATCCGGTGCCGAGCAGTTATTTTTTGCAGAAAATGGCGGTGTTATCGGAGCTTTTACCACGACCCGTGTTGTATATACAGGTTCAGGCATTCAGTCTAATAATAATTTTGGGTTGAACGTAGCCCTGTCACAGCGAATGGTAGAACGAAATACCGATGGAACTCCATTACGCCTTGGTGATATTTATACCCGAACCAAGAATTCCCTGATTAATGGGATTCCGGTTGTTTCATCCAGAAACAGTAAGAAATTTATCCTAGTTGGCGACCCGGCAACTAGGTTCCGCCTTCCGGAGCAACAAGCTGAGCTAACCTCCATCAACGGCTTTAGTGATACGGACCAAGATACTACACTGACCATTCGTGCTTTAGATCAGGTTAGCCTTACCGGACAAATAAAGGATTTAGCAGGTAATGCACTCCCTAATTATAGCGGAGAAGCGACGGTAACAGTTATGGACGCAAGAAGGAACGTCCCGCTCCCATCAGACCGGGAATGGGTCGCTGAAGAGCGCTGCAACCTCAGCGACTGCAGCTACGATGTTGAAAATGATGTGTTATTCCGTGGCAAAGCAGCAGTAAGTAACGGGCAGTTCACCTCTTCTTTCATTGTGCCCAAGGATATAAGTTTTTCTGATGCCAACGGCCGCATCATATTTTTCGCCAATAATAATGGTACTACAGCCGGCGGTTCGTTCACTAAAGTAAATTTTAACGGAGTAAATGAAAACGCAGTCGATGACGGAAATGGTCCAAAGCTGGATGTATTCCTCAATGACCAGCGGTTTGTAAACGGTAACCTGGTAAACGGTTCACCGAATTTAATCATAGAGCTTGAAGATCAATCAGGCATAAATACTACAGGGACAGGAGTAGGACATGAAATAATTGCTACAATCGATACCAAACCACAACAATCGATTGTCCTCAACGACTTTTATGAGGGCAGTTTAAATGATTTCACACGGGGGCGTATCGAGTACCCTCTGGATCAACTTCCTGAGGGTAGCTATACCCTTAAAGTTCGAGCGTGGGATGTGCATAATAATCCAACTGAAGAAGAAATTTTCTTCGAGGTTGCATCGAGTGAGGAGTTAAGCGTTAGAAACGTCTTTAACTTCCCAAATCCGATGAATAATGCCACCCGATTCAGCTTCGAACATAACCAGCCCGGTAATCCGTTAGATGTGTCAGTACGTATTTACACATTGAGTGGTAAGCCGGTGCAGCAAATTGAACAGTCACTCATAACTACAAGTTCTTATGCCAGTATTTCATGGGATGGCCGTGACCGGGATTATGATCGCCTGGGTAACGGTACTTATATTTATGTGCTTCGGGTTACAACAGATACCCCGAAAGGAAGACAAACAGCAGAGCAAATCGAAAAGCTCGTAATTATACGCTAACATCGTAACTTAAACTCGAATCTCTTATATTTGAGTTCAATTATTTAACTATAGTTTTTATGAAAAGGATAGTATCCATAATAGCGGTTGGGCTTTTATTTTTAGCCCCAGCCATTACACAGGCACAGGTTGCCATTACAGCAGTACCCTTTCTACAAATAGAACCGGATTCGCGTGGTGCCGGTATGGGAAACACAGGTGTAGCCATTGCCGACAACGCCTCCGCGCTATTTTGGAATCCGGCCGGATTGGCCTTTCAAAAAGGCTCAAATCAAGCCAGCATCACCCACTCCAATTGGTTAGCTAATTTCAACGTTAGTGATTTATTCTACGATTATGTTGTAGGTAAATATTATATCGAAGGAGTTGGCACCGTTGGTGCTCATCTGACTTACCTTAACCTTGGTGAACAAGTAGTAACCGATGAAACCAGCCCCGAACCGATTTCGCGATTTAACAGTTATGAATTGGCGTTAGGAGGTTCTTATGGATATCAGGTCAGTAAAAACCTAGGCCTCGGAGCCAGCTTGCGACTTATTTACTCAAGTTTAGCAAGTGGAACTTCAATTGCAGCCCAGAAAGTAAATCCGGGTAATAGTGTTGCCCTTGACCTATCCTTTCTATACAAAACGGATGTATTCGCTCTTGGCGGCCGGGATGCTCGGTTCAGCTTTGGAACTAACCTCTCCAACGTAGGCCCGGGAATCCAATACACCGATAACGCTCAGAAAGATCCCCTGCCAACAGTATTGCGCTTTGGCTGGTCCTTTGACCTAGATCTTGATGATGAAGGTATTAACCGAATTACCATTGCCAACGATATTTCAAAAATCATGGCACGTACCGAGCCTAAATACACGACCAATCCTGATGGATCCATTGATACAGCACGTGTAGCGGCCGGCCCGGTTGAATCCATTTTCAAATCTTGGGATAGTTTCCAGCGATTTGATGGACAAAATACCATCGATGTTGGTGTCCTTCAGCAATTTATGATTGGTGCCGGTTTAGAATACTGGTACAATGACCAATTCGCACTTCGCGGTGGATATTATTACGAAGATCCCCAAAACGGAGATCGTGAATACATTACTTTTGGAGCCGGCATCCGGTATAATTTCCTTGGGGTTGATTTCAGTTACATTAAAACATTGGAACAGGATCACCCACTTGCTAACACATTACGATTCAGTTTGCTTATTGATTTTTAATACATGCATTATTTGAAGTCTATTTTGAAGAGCATGTTAACCGTTAGCATGCTCTTTCTATTTGTTACGATTGATATTTCTGCTCAAGAGATCCCCATTAAACGTTCTCATGCTATTGCTGAAGCTCAGCCACAATTAGCGGATAACTTAAATGCGACCGGCACTCTTAATGTGGTTGCTATTATGGTTGAATTTCAACCTGACAGCAATCGTCTTACCACCGGTACCGGAATCTTTGGGCCAAACGGTATGGAAGGTCTTCCCTATTTATCTAACGCTGAAGATTTTCGGGTTGAACCCCTTCCACACGATCAAAATTATTTTGAGGCTCACTTAGAGTTTGCTAAGAACTATTTCGAGAAGTCATCAGACGGACAATTAGTTATCGACTATCAGGTGTTACCTGATATCTACCGCCTTCCTAAAAAGATGGAAGAGTACTCACCAACCGGTGAAACTTTCACGAACGAAAAGATAGCCGAACTCTCGCGTGATGCCTGGCAGCAAGTAGAAAATGGACCTGATTTTGATGCAACCGGCCTTGATCCTGATTCTACAGCTTTTGTGATTTTTCATGCCGGCGTTGGCCGTGATATTGAACTTGTTGGAACCAGCCTTGACATCACCCCTTTTGATATTCCATCAATTTATCTCCGAAAAGATAACCTCGGGCAGTTATTAAATACCCCTTCGTTTAACGGTTTTCCTGTGAATGATGGAAACTTCAGAGTCACTAATACTTTGATCATCCCCCGCACCGAATCTCGTCGCGGATTAGATATTCAGGAAAATGAATTTGCCTTTCCCCTCTCTATCAATGGGCTTTTATGCGCTTCGATTGGCAGTCATTTAGGCCTTCCTGATTTATTTAATACTGAAACCGGAGATCCGGCAATCGGACGATTTGGACTGATGGATGGAGCCGGATTCTTTTCATACAACGGATTACTTCCGCCCGAACCTTCAGCTTGGGAAAAAATGTATTTAGGCTGGGATACGCCTTTTGAAATTGATGTTGATACCCAAGGTGATATTCAGCTCCCGGCGAGTTCTTTAAGCCAAGGAAATGCTATCGCGAGGTATAATCTCTCTGACTCTGAGTACTTCCTGATTGAAAACCGCCATCGTGATCCTGATGGAACAGGCATTACGCTCACCATCCGCCAGCCGGACGGATCAGAAGTGCAGCAGACTTTTACCAATCAGGATGAAGCTTTTATATTTCAGGAAGCAGACTTTGATACCCTTTTAGCGGCCGGAACATTTGTAAATGCATCAAATTTTGATTTTAGTCTGCCAGGCGGACTTGATGTTGGTGAAGATGAAGATGATCCTGCTGATGATCGTGATCTAAATGGTGGAATTTTGATTTGGCATATTGATGAAGCCATGATTGATCTTCAGCTTCAGAATGATCGTGTAAATGCCTACCCAAGCCGTCGTGGAGTTGATTTAGAAGAAGCCGATGGTGCCCAAGACATTGGTCCCGGCATACCGGGAGCATTCGACAATAGTGCAGCCTTTGGTTCCGCTTTTGATTTTTGGTGGAGTGGAAATAACTACCGGGTGATTTTACAGTCCGGGCAAGAGCGGAGTTTTTATGAAAACCGATTTGGTCCTGACACACGTCCTAATAACAAGAGTAATTCCGGTGCCCCCTCCTTCTTTGAGCTGTATGATTTTTCAGACAACCTGACTACCGCAACATTCAAGATTCGAGCCAACGAACCAAACTCTGACCTATATTCCTCAAAATTCTCGGTCCAATTAGATTCCTCCCAAAGCTACTTTACAGAAGAAGACCCATACTACAGTTACTACCCATTATCTCTATCCATTTATGAGACGGCTTCAGATACTTTTCTGATTATTCCCTCTCAGGAATCTGCTGTGGCTGTATCTATTTCAGATCCTGCAAACCGCCAGTTTCAAATATCAAATCGAGCTATTCAGCAGCCTTTTATTGGGGGTGAACTTGTTCTTGGAGAAAAGCCTCAGCAAAGTTTAGCTAATATTGAGGTCTCTTCTCTAAACTGGAATGTTACCACTCAAAAATTCGATACTACCTGGACTTCAACTATCCCTGCTAATACCGGATTTTTAAGTTCACAAGGCGGACAAGTTATTCATGGCGATCTAACGAATATGGGACTTTCGGCTAACAACGGATCAGAAGTTCCTTTACAGACTATTCCATTTCAACAATCCGAAATTATTGGTGGCGAATATGCTACCGTTGAACGCAATAGTGGCAATACAGAAGTCACCTTTACCAACCTATCTGATTTTATATACATCCCGGAATCAGCAGTAAACCGGATTTATACCGGCACCATACAGCAAGGCGCCCGAAACATTTTTTATGTATTTGAAGATAACCGATTTACGATTTTCGACTCCGAATCAGATCCTGCTGAATTACCTGTTTTTGAGGAAGAATCAGCCGAGTGGCCTGCCATTTTAGATGATGCTTCAGTTCTTCGTGTTGATAAGTTCAGCAACCAATTACTTGCTCAAAATAAGAACGGGAGTATTCAAAACTACTATCCTGTTAACGCTCCGGAAGGTGTTCAATTTATTGGCACTCCTCTATATACAGATTTAATAGAATCCGGAACCGAATATGCTGCTTTAGTTGTCGGGCAAGATAGTTTGTCTATCAATATCTACGCTTATTCAAATGATGGAAAACTGATTGATGGTTTTCCTCTGTACGTCGGTAAAGCAGCTTCAGCTCAAGCCCAGCCCATTCATCCTATTATCTATGATGGGGATCTATATGCCATTGGGCATTCCGGAACCTTGAAGTCCTGGAACCTGACTCAGGTCACTGACACCAAGTGGGGTTCACGCTATGGCACCGCTCCATTCAATAAAGTGTCGGCCAGAGTGGAAAATAATTTTGAAGGTACACCCACTACTTTTGGGGTTTTAAACGAGCAAGAAACCTATAACTGGCCCAACCCCGCTGTTAGCCATACCAACATTCGCTTTCAAGTCGCAGAACCCGGTGGTACTGTTCAGGTATCTATTATCACGGTAAGTGGCCGAATTATCTTTGAAGAAACGGTCAGTTCTACGGGTGGATTTCCTCAGGAAATAAGAGTGGAAACCGCAGACTGGGGAAGTGGCGGTTATATAGCTCGTATAAAAGCTACCGTGGGTGGCAAAACAGAAACCAAACTCATTAAAATTGGAGTTGTACACTAATGAGAATTACCAAGTTACTCTCTGTTTTATTGTTGATGATATGTTCTGTGCCTACGCTCATACAGGCTCAAACTGATGTTCGGTTTTATGATTATCCACAAAACCATCTGGATTGGTATACCATCGAGAGTGAGCATTTTTTGGTGCATTTTCAGGAAGGAAATAGCCGCTCTGCACAAGTGGTTTCACGAATTGCGGAAGAAGTACACCCACCGATTACACAACTTTATCAGTACGAGGCAGACGAAAAAGTAAGTATTGTCCTCAAAGACCGCGAAGATTACTCAAACGGTGCTGCCTATTTCTTCGACAATAAAATTGACATCTGGCTGCCTGCTTTAAACACCCCATTACGCGGCACTCATAACTGGCTTCGAAATGTAATATCCCACGAGTACACGCATATTATACAGATTCAAAAAGGGATGAAGCGAAGTCGTAAAATTCCTGCGTTCTATTTACAGTGGCTTTCATATGAAGATGTCCGCCGACCCGATGTTCTCTATGGCTTCCCAAATGGAATTATAACAATGCCATTCGCTACGGTAAATGTTCCAGCATGGCTGGCTGAAGGGACTGCCCAATATCAAACGGCTGGACTTTTATATGAAACCTGGGACAGCCACCGGGATATGATTCTACGAACCCGAATTCTTTCCGATACTTATTTCTCTTTAGCTCAAATGGGGACATTCTCCTCAAAAACCAGCCTTGAACGTGAAACCGTTTATAATCAGGGCTATGCCTTTGTAATCTATCTTGCTAATCGTTTTGGGGATGAAGTGCTGCGTGAAATTACCACGGCGCTTGGAGAAAAAGGTGTTTATTCTGTGGAAGAAGCTATTGAAATGGCTACAGGTATTCCCGGGGAAGAAGTCTTTCAAAGCTGGATTGATGAACGAAAAGAATTTTATACCGATGCCATAAATGGAATCAACCCCACTGTTTCTGATACCGTTGAATCTTCCGGTTTTTATAACTTTTTTCCTCAGCTATCACCTGATGGCACAAAATTGGCCTACCTATCCAATAAGGGAATTGATTACGGGTTGATGTCGCTTTACCTGAAAGACTTAAATGGCGAAGACAAAGAAATCGCTGTTATTGACGACGTTAAGTTTCATGAGAAACAAAACCATGTTAGCTCTATGGAGCCTTTGGTAACGTTTTTGGAAACCTCTTTCTCCTTTTCGCCAAATGGTGAAAAAATCGCCTACGCCATCAACAAAAAGAATAAATACGGCGAGAGTTACCGCGATATTTTTCTTTACGACATCAAATCTGAAGAGAATAAAAGATTAACCAACAGTGCACGAATTGAATCTCCGGAATGGAGTCCTTCAGGTGAAAAAATTGCAGCCGTTCAATATGCTCAGGGAACTCAAAACTTAGCGCTTCTTTATCCCGGTCAAAAGGATTCTGTAACGCAACTTACAAATTATCAGTCCGGCGAGACCGTTTACACTCCGGAGTGGAATCAGAATGAGTCTAAAATCTATTTTGCCAAAGCTAAGCTCGATAACCGAGATATTTACATTTACGATGTGGAATCCGGAATAGTGATCCCCTACCTGAACGACAAATACATTGATTACCGTGATCCGCATTTAGGTCCCAATGGAGAGTATCTGTATTACTCTGCAAATCCGGAAGGCATTTTTAATATTTATCGTATTTCACTTCAGACCGGTGAAGAGGAAAAATTAACCAGTGTAATGGGCGGTGCTTTCATGCCTTATATTGGAGAAGATGGGACTCTTTACTTCTCTGAATTTCATAAGGATGGATATAAAATTAAATCTGCCAAAGAACTTAATTTATTAACCCAGCCGGAGATGGGATTCTATGAACCGGCTTTCCCTGACGACCTCATAACTCCGGGTGCTGACTTCGAATACATCAACAAGCTCAATGATTTCGATGATACAGACATCACACCTTTTGGTGCAACTGCGGAAGCCATAGCTGATACCGGAGCGTACCGATATCAAATGACCACCATCGATGGAAACAAAGACCTGGAGTATCGAGAATATGAAGATACCTACTCTGGATTTAGCTTTTTCCCGGTCTTACGTTTTGATAACTATTCCCAGATTAATGGAAATAACGGTTCACTTATTAAAAACGGAAAGGTTGGAAAGTTTGGAGAAAACTTACTTCGCGATGCCAAACCCGGGGTTTATTTTTCATCCCGGGACGTAATTGACAAACTCAGCATCTTTGGTGGAGTTATGGTCGGTGTAGCATCTCAGCCCGCTGAAAGCATTGGAGGATTCTTTTTACCTGACCGACTTCTTGGCCTTGATCGTGACGCTTTTTTAATCGCAGAACACCGGGGACTTCCTTTTATTGAGAGAAGCTGGTCACCCACCGTTGCTCTCGAGATTTATAACCTCCGCAGAAATGTATCCGATGGGTTATCTATAGAAGAGTTTCCATGTACATCTTGCCTGCCGGATACCGTCAACACTAATATCGCCTATGACATTTGGGAAGCCGGGCTCTACTTCAGAAGCAAACTGAGCCGCAGAAGCATGCTTGAGCTGGGTATCGCTTACAGCCCATATCGAGTTTCAACCGATGATTTTTATTCCCGTGAACTTCAGGCTCAGATAAGCGGGTCTTCCTCTCAGTACTTTCGCGGAACTACCTACTCCGGATCTTACACTTTCGATTACTATACTTACTCAAACGATGCCGACATCGCTCCGCTGGGGTTAAAAGGATACGCGAGATATCAATTTCAGCCCTCTAAATTGCTTGAGGAGTATGAGATTAAAGATGGATCTCTCGTCCCAGTCTTCAAGAAATCCAATAACCACTCTTCCGAAATTCATTTACGCTATGGTTTCAAGACCTTTGGGGATCAGGCTTTTCAAGCTCGTGTCCGTGGATTCCATTATTTCAACGATCCCAATGATTCGTTCTATTCCGATTATGTAGGAGGATTTCTGGGCATGCGAAGCTATCCGTATTTTGCTTTGGGTGGAAGTACTACCGGTTTCGCCAGTTTATCATGGTTTGCACCTATTTTCCGAAATATCAATAAACAAGCCGGACCTTATACACTGGATAAAGTATTCGCACGTTTCTTCTTTGAAACCGGCAATGGATGGAGAAGTCCTTATGACACCGGCAACAATTTAAAGTCCGGAATTGGAGCAGAATTACGATTAGCCTTAAATGGGTATTATCTTTTCCCGCTGAAATTCTTTGTCAGTGGGTCCTATGGATTTAATAAATTTACGCTGACTTTACCGGATGATTTCATAACCAACTCACAGAGCAATAAAGTGACTTATGGTAGAGATATCCTCATTCACTTTGGCATAACCTTCGACTTTGAACTGCTATGAAAAAACTTGCTTTCATATGGCTGATAATGACATTGCTTCCCATGGCGATGTCAGCTCAGGTGGTAAGTGACTTCAGCAACGGAATTTTTAAAAAGGCTGAAATTGAAGAATCCCAAGAGGCAGAACTGCATATTTCTGACTTCTCATATCAAAGAGGATTCTCAAATAGTAACTCAGGTATTTTAGAGGCTCCGCGAACCAAGCCTTTTGTAGCTTTTACTGCATCAGCGCTTATACCCGGGGCAGGACAGGCCGTAAACGGTAAATGGGCACGAGCCGGTGTTTATTTTGCCATTGAAGCAGCCGGCATCATTTATCATTTGGACAGAAATGCAAAAGCCCGCCGACAAGAAAAAGCATACGAAGCATTCACTCATGAAAACTGGAGCGTTTTAGCTTATGCTGAGTGGTTGGTTGAGTATTCGCAAGTGAATGGGTTGAACAATGGCTGGCAGACCCTTCAGGCAAATATTGAGGGGCAAGATCCGGACTTCAGCAATACAACCAACGATTGGGGGAAAGTAAGTATCAGTTTACTGCACCAGGTTGAAAATGAAACCCCTTTTGTTTTTGAGAATAAATTGGGCAGTGAATTTTCTCATGAACTTCCCGAATATGGCTCCCAGCAATATTATGAGCTAATCAGTAAATATTATCAGTTTCAGGCCGGCTGGCAGGATTTTTATAACGTTTCTATCAATATGGGTTCACCAAGTTATAATCCTAATCACACCTTTTTTTACGGCTGGAAGGGAAGGGATGAACCCAACACTTTATTCTATCAAGGGCGTGATCGTGCACAAACATTCAATGACAATTATCGCGCAGCCGGGAACATCCTGAAGCTTTTGTTGGTAAATCATGTAGTTTCCGCCTTCGATGCATTATTCACCGTTCAGCTAAAAAATAGCCGGATAGAGAGTAATACCAATCTCATGAAGATGGAACAATTTTCGTTAACCTGGCGCTTTTAACACGTCTATAGTTCCTGTATTTTATGCATATGCTTAAGCAGATTCTCACCAACAAATATTTCTACATTGGTACTTTTTCGCTGATGATATTTGGCGCAGCCCTCCTTTATGTGGCTGACAATTTCATTATGCCCTCTTACACCAATTTTAATGAAGGGGTAACCGTACCTGACGTCACCCGAATTTCTCTGGAAGAAGCAGAAATCATGCTCACCAGCTATGGTTTACGGTTCGAGGTTACTGATCGGCGAGCAAATTCTGCTTACCCGGCAGATTACGTTATTGACCAAAGTCCCGGAGCAGATAACATTGTAAAGCCGGAACGTAAGATTTACCTAACCGTGAATACCGAAGTCAGGCCTCAGGTGCAGGTGCCTGATGTTGTCAACCTATCCCCACGAAATGCTGAAATTCAGCTTCAGAACTATGGCTTGGTGGTCGGATCTAAGAGTTATGAGTCTTCCAGATTTAAGAACATTTTGCGGCAATCGGTCCCTGCAGGAACAACAGTCGAAAAAGGCACCGTCATTGATTTAGTACTTGGAGATGGATTTGGCAATAAGATTGTGACGGTCCCCGAAATCATAGGACTTCGCCTACCTGAAGCTCAATTGAAGCTGCGGGAAGCCGGTTTTAGAGTTGAAGAAGTCCAATTCCGTCCTACTAAAGATGTGGTCCCAAATACTGTCTTGGATTTCTCTCCTAAAGAAGAAAAACTCCGAGAAGGAGAAACTTTGACACTTGTAATTTCAGAACGGTTTGAAGTTATTGAACAAAGTGAAGGTGGCGCTGTTATCATTGATTCCACCGGAAATAACTCCTCCGCACCGCCGGATTCCGTAAACAATCAACCCAACAACAATCAGGATTAGATGAATTTCGAACTTCCCTTTATTGCACCTTCAATTTTAGCCGCTGATTTTACAAGGCTGGGTAAAGATATTGGTGAAGTGGTTGAAGGTGGAGCTTCATGGATTCATTGTGATATCATGGATGGGCATTTTGTCCCAAATATCAGCTATGGACCTAACGTCGTGAAAGCTGCCAAATCGGCCGCACCGGAAGCATTTTTCGACGTTCATTTAATGATTGAGAATCCTGATAATTATGTAGAAGCTTTTGTCCAAGCCGGTGCAGACTTGATCTCTGTTCATCAGGAAACCTGCCCTCACCTTCACCGCACTATTCAGAATATTAAGAAGTATGGGATTATGACGGGCGTAGTTGTTAACCCGGCCACTCCTCTCCAAGCCATTGAACCGGTTCTTGAAGATGTAGATCTCGTGTTAATTATGAGTGTAAATCCCGGTTTTGGTGGGCAAAGCTTTATTGAAAGCAGCTACAAAAAGCTTGAGAATCTGGCTGCGATCCGAGATGAAAAAGAACTTGGTTTCCTAATACAGGTTGATGGAGGCGTTAATCTAAAGAATGCAAAAAAAATAGCCCGTGCCGGTGCTGATATATTAGTTGCAGGAAGCAGCGTTTTCAGTGCTACCAATATTTCAGCTCGTTTCGAAGAACTTTCGGAAAAATTAGACTAAGTATAGTCTCTCTCACTTTCCTTTCTTTTTAAAATAGAATCTACTTTAGTCAGACCATCATTTCTTGCACTAAATTCTTACCTTTAAGCTGTTCATTAACACTAAACGAGTACTGTTATAGAAGACGAGAAAACACTTTCCGAACAAGTCATCGAAATTAAGAATGCTGATCCTGTAGCTCTTTTTGGTTTACACGATCATAACATCATCGCTTTAGATAAAGCATTCCCGGAAACTAAGTTTAATGCCCGGGGTGATCGCCTTAAACTAACCGGACCTCAGGACGAAGTTGAAACAGCGACCAAAGTTATTGAAGGGATGCTGGAACTTCTCGACCGAAAAGACAAGGTTGGAGAAGGTGATGTAAAGACACTCATCACTCTAAAAAGCGGTGAAAGTACGGCTACCCGACCTCGGATTAGAAGCCTCGGTGAAAACGGCGATACCATCATTCACACCCATAACGGGGAAGCCATTACGGCTAAAACACCCGGACAAAGACGAATTGTAGAATCCTCTTCCAATAATGATATCGTTTTTGCTATTGGCCCTGCCGGAACGGGTAAAACATATACGTCTGTGGCACTTGCCGTTCAGGCACTGAAGGATCGTAAGGTTCGTAAAATCATTTTAGCCCGGCCTGCTGTTGAAGCAGGAGAAAACCTCGGTTTTCTGCCCGGTGACCTCAAAGAAAAAATCGACCCGTATCTCCGCCCTCTTTATGATGCTCTGGAAGATATGATTGACCGGGATCGTCTTGAGCTCCATATGACCAAAAATATCATTGAGATTGCTCCTCTAGCATACATGCGTGGTCGAACACTCAACAACGCTTTTGTCATTTTGGATGAAGCCCAAAACGCTACCAATATCCAAATGAAGATGTTTTTAACCCGAATCGGTTTCAACAGTCGCGCCATTATTACCGGTGATGTCACTCAAACTGACTTGCCAAGGCGACAAGAATCCGGCTTGATTTCCATTCAAAAAATTCTGCAGGATATCGAAGGAATCGACTTTGTGTATCTGGATGAAGGCGATGTTGTCCGCCACAAGCTGGTTCGTGACATCATTAAGGCTTACGATAAATTTGAGGGGAAGAAGAAGAAGTAGCAAAGTAAACTAGTAACAAAGTGACAGAGTAGGGGAATGGTTAAAACTCATCGGGATTTACAGATTTGGCAAAAGTCTATGGAGCTGGTTACACACGTATATAAAGCTGTGGAAGATTTTCCGGATTTTGAAAAATTTGGCTTGATATCACAAATACGAAGAAGTGCGGTTTCCATTCCTGCTAACATAGCAGAAGGTTTTGGAAGAAAATCTCAGAAAGAATTCAATCGATTTTTGAATATAAGTATGGGTTCACTTTTCGAACTACAAACTGAATTAGAAGTATCTTTTAATCTTGGCTTCTTAGATGAAGATTTGTTTAAAGAACTATATTCAAGCACAAGAGAAATTGAACGAATGATGAGTAGCTTTAAGCGCACTTTGTAACCATGTCACTCATTACTTTGTTACTATTAATCACACAAAAAAGACAATTCATTGTCCCAAACTAAAACAACCTACGCGGCCACACTCTACGAAGGTACTTTTTCCGTTGGTCTTGATAAGAAATTTGTGCGCATTGACCGGGATGATCCTCCCAATAAAGGAGCCTTAAAGCTCTCCCTCAATCCAGTACTAATTCACACACCGGATAGAAACATACTTTTCGATTGTGGAATTGGTGAATTTGGAGAAGATACCGGACCGGATACGATTCGTGAAAATCTTGATGATCATGGACTAACCGAGTTTGATATTACAGACATCTTTTTAAGTCACCTGCACTATGATCACATAGGAGGGCTCGCACATCGTGAAAATGGATATTGGGAACTTACCTTTCCTGAAGCAAAGCTTTGGGTTTCCAAGAAAGGATGGGAAAAAGCAATGGCGAAAGATGAATGGTATGATGATGAGAAAACGGCCTTCATCTCTTTTATTGATGCAAAAGCAGATCTTCACTTCCTCGACGAAGATGATCAGCCCTTTCCTGAAATGAAAGTAAAAAAGATTGGTGGACACACCGAATTCCATCAAGTGCTGCTTTTTGATAACGGAGAGCAAAAGTATATGCAGGCGGGAGATGTGATTGGCACAAAAGGTGCAATCAACCGCACCTATGCTGCAAAATACGACTATGAGCCCAAAGTCAGCCAGCAAAAACGGGAAGAGTTAACGAAACTGGCATTTGATGAAGGATATACTATTTTGGCCTATCATGAAGATCGGCACCCTTTATTCAAACTAACTGATTATAACGAGAAAACCGGCTATAGCACCGAAAATATAGAGTCTTATGTCCCTGCCTGATTACATTTCAAGCATCAAAAATTTCCTTACCGATAATGGATTTCCCGGGCAGATTGATTCTGCTGTAATATTGGGATCCGGATTAGGTACGTTTGGTGATCATATTCAAAATGCTACTACTATAGCCTATGAAGATATCCCTGACTTTCCCCAATCGACAGTCATTGGTCATTCCGGTTCTCTTATTTTTGGAGAAGTTGAAGGGAAGTCAGTTTTAGCTTTTTCAGGCCGCTTCCATCATTATGAAGGTCATGAATTTGCAAAAACAGTGCTTCCCGTTCAGCTTGCCCACGCTTTTGGAATTGAGAAGCTAATTATCTCAAACGCCGCGGGTGGGATTAATCTCCGCTATCACGTTGGGGATTTGATGGTAATAGACAGTATCATCAAGCAATATATGATGGTTTCAGAACCGGCTGTGAATACCTGGAGTTCTGACTTTGAAGCTTATGCACAGGAAGTGAAGGCGATTGCCAGAGACCTGAATATTGAGACTCAGATGGGAACGTATCTTTATGTGAAAGGTCCTAATTACGAAAGCAAAGCTGAGATCCGAGCCTTCCGAAAAATGGGTGGCGATGCAGTAGGCATGAGTACAGCTCCTGAACTTATCGAAGCTGCTAAACTGGGTGTAAAAACAGCCGCTGTTTCATTAATTACCAATGCCGCAGCCGGTGTGACTAATCAGAAGTTAGACCATGCTGAAGTCAAAGAGGCAGCAGATCAGAAAAAGGAAGTTTTCGCTAAGTTAGTAAAAGGATTGATTGGGAAATTTTAAATGATTGAATTCTAAATGTTGAATTATGGCTTACCTAATTTGCAAAGACATTAGCATAGATTCATTTAGAATATCTTCAATTGTTGGTTTCCATTCTTGTTCAGCATGCTCTGTATCGTAACGAAGAATTAGTCTTTGGTTGTCAACCCTGAGCGCCTTAACCATTAAATTGGGGTAACTTATATTCCGCGAAGGGGCTCAAGGTATGAATACCCGAGTTGTATTATTAGGTTGAGATCCTTCGCGTTCAGTATGGCAGACTTTAATATCTATTTTAGGCGCTCTGGATGACAACATTAGATATTTTATTTTCAGTAGGACAGCTTCCTTGGCAGAGCTCGTATCTTTAATGGGCACCAACACATTGTTAGTTTACCCCACTAAATAAGACAGGCATACCAGTTTATCCTCGTTCCGTACGCTCTGCGTCGGAACGATCGGGAAGGCACTCGGAGCGAGGCGAGTATTTGGACTTTATACCAAAGCAAACCTTAGAATAAACAATCTAGCGTGTCTCTCCTCATCACTTAAACAATCTACAGCGGTAAATTGTCGTGCTTCTTCTTAGGCACAGTTTCTACTTTATTTTGAGAGACTTCAAGTGCCTTAATAAGCTTGGCCCGGGTTTCTGAAGGCAGAATCACATCATCAATAAAACCACGCCCTGCAGCAAGGTAAGGGTGAGCAAAGTTCTCGCTATACTCATCTTCCAGCTCTTTCTGTTTAGCTTCCGGATCATCAGCTTTTCCAATTTCTTTTCGGAAGATGATCTCAACGGCACCTTTGGTTCCCATAACCGCAATCTCAGCCGTTGGCCAGGCTACGTTGTAATCCGCACGGATATGCTTAGAATTCATTACGTCATAAGCTCCTCCATAAGCCTTACGGGTTATGACCGTCATTTTTGGCACCGTTGCCTCACAAAAAGCATAGAGCAGCTTAGCGCCGTGTTTAATGATTCCATTCCACTCTTGGTCAGTACCGGGTAAGAAGCCGGGTACATCTTCAAATACAACTAATGGAATGTTAAATGCATCACAAAACCGTACAAACCGAGCTCCTTTCAGGGAAGCATCAATATCTAACACCCCAGCTAGCGACAGTGGCTGATTGGCAACAACACCGACGCTACGTCCGCCTAATCGAGCAAATCCTACAACGATGTTATCGGCATAGTTTTCATGGACTTCATAAAACGAATCTTTATCCATAATCCCTGCAATCACATCATGAATATCATAAGGCTTGTTAGGATTGAGCGGTACTAAATCTTCCAATGCTTTTGCTTTGGCGGAATCCGGTTCTTTGGATTCAATCATTGGCACTTTTTCCTCACAATTCTGAGGAACGTACTTCATCAATTGTCGGATATCATTCAGACAAACCGCATCATTCGCACTCGAAAAATGAGCCACTCCGGATTTAGTACTGTGAGTTGATGCCCCTCCCAACTCTTCGGAAGTTACCTCTTCATGGGTAACTGTTTTCACGACGTTGGGTCCGGTTACAAACATATAGCTGGAATCTTCCACCATAAAAATGAAATCGGTCAGTGCCGGACTATAAACCGCTCCACCTGCACAAGGTCCCATCACTGCTGAAATCTGCGGGATGACACCTGAAGCCATGCTGTTTCTCCAAAAAACTTCAGCATACCCGCCAAGCGAAGAAACACCTTCCTGAATACGAGCCCCTCCGGAATCATTCAACCCAATGATAGGAACGCCATTCTTCATGGCCAGATCCATAATCTTGCAAATTTTCTCAGCGTGAGTTTCTGACAAAGAACCCCCAAAAACTGTAAAATCCTGGCTGAAAATATAGACGGGTCGCCCATGAATTTTGGCATGCCCCGTAACAACCCCATCACCTAAGTACTGTTGTTTTTCTAATCCAAAAGCAGTGCTGCGATGTGTTACGAACTTATCAATTTCGTCAAAAGAACCTTTATCGACCAACAGATCGATACGTTCACGAGCAGTCAGCTTGCCTTTCTCGTGCTGTTTCTCGATGCGAGCTTCGCCCCCACCTTTTAGTGCTTCTTCCCTTAGTTTTTGCAGTCGTTCTACTTTTGGATTCGATGCCATAAATATCTCGATTGGTTAGGTTTTATATTCGTCAAAATAAGATTGTAGCCGGTCGGTAAAATCTACAGCTACTTCAGATGTCATATCTACATCATTGGGGGAAAATACATTCTTTTCTATAAAATCAGTGGCTTTATCCCAGTTTTCCAACTCTTGTATGTCGCCCAGGGCTTTGGTGTATTTCTTATCAGAACCTTTAAAAATTTCTTCTACAAAAAAGCCCTCATTATTAATCATAAAGTCTTTTAATTCGGGGACTGTGTCTTCGTCAGTATCTTCCTCATCTACAATATCGTCTACCAATGTTTCTTCGTCCATTAATACATCTTCATCGCCATCAGCATGTTTAGATCCCATCATGATATCCATTTGGTCGGGGCGGAGAAATTGCTGCCACATTTGTGATCTTTCCTCTTCTTCACTCTCTTCAGCTAAAGATTTCTCAGGTTGCTCACCCATCATTTCCCCAAGTATGTCTTTCTCTTTTTTCGAGTCTTCTTTAGGCTCAGATTTAGGCTTCGCTTTTTTCTTTTTCTTCTTAGCCTTTGTCTTTTGTTCTTCCTGTTCTTCTTTAGAAAGATTTTTGAATGAATGAGCGGCTTGATCCAATACGGTTACTAAATTCTTACGGAATTTTTTGATCTCGTCCGTTTGGTCTCCTTGCTTCAGCGACTCTGAAATTTTATCGGCATCCGGCACTTCTTCAAATTCCTGAAAAATCGATCTATCATCTTGCTCTGTTTTAAATAAAGCATTGAAAGATTCTTCATCGGTCATTTGAGGATCATCTTCATTGTAGTCCCCAAAAAAGCTGTCTAATAATCGCTGTTCTTTTTCATCAATTTCTTCCACTGCTTCTTCGTCAGGATCATCAAAACGGTTTTTCTGCGCAACCAATTCTGCCCGAAACTGTTCCCGGAACTTCTCTTGAAGCTTTACATCCAATAAATCAGGATACGACAGAATTTCAACAAATCGTTCTTTTGTTATGGCTTCGTCCAGCTCATTAAAAGCCTTAGCCGTCAGATATAACCCCTTATCCTCAAAAAATAACTGAATGAGTTTAGCATCTATTTTACCACCAAACAGCGTGAACAGTAACTCCAATACCTGTGCCCAATCTTTGGCGGTATAAGAAGAAACAAGATTAGCATCCAGATTGTGAATAAGTAGCTTACAGCGTTTTTTCTCAAGCGTTTCCAGTTTCCGCTTTTTCATATAAAGCGGAATAGCACGGGCGAAATGTTTATAGATCGTCAGTCTATTTGTGCGCTGTATTAACTCTTCAAAATTCAGTTCATCTTCCCCTTTGTAGATGTACTCCGCCATGTGCTGACGCGGTTCCAGGTACACCTTCACAATTTCAGTCATTACACGGCTGGTAACAACATAAAATTTATCTTTGGGAAGTCTGGAGTTCGCAAAAAGAGCCTGCTGAAAATCTTTCCAGGTATCTTTAACCATCGGCTGCTCTATATTTGCCCACTCTGTCTCATCGAGCGTAAACTCTTCTTTCAGCTTCTCGTTAATCTCGATACGAATTCGCTCAACAATAAAAGAAGGGAATCCCGCTGAAAGACAGTCTTTCAGGGTATAATATGGCTTATCGGACTTAACCGCTCCAATCAACCTATCGATGATTTCTTCTACTTCTTGATGCATAACTCAATCTACAATTTAACTAAAAATAAAGCCTACCGACTCGCAATACAATTAAGGATTTATATAAATGTTTATTGTTCGAAAATTTAGAATTTGAAACCGGATTCTTATTAACCATAAACTTGCTACCTTTAAGGCATGATTTCACTTCAAGCCAAACAACTTGCTAAAAAATTTAATGCTCATTCTATTTTTTCAGACCTGAGTTTTTCTCATTCAGAGGGAATCTTGGGTATATCCGGAGCAAACGGGAGCGGGAAATCTACTTTATTAAAATGCCTTTCCTATTTACTTCGCCCAAACTCCGGGGACATTATCTGGAAAAAAGATGAACAAATCATGAATCAGAAAGAGGTAAAAGCACATATTGGTTATGCTGCTCCTTATATCAATCTTTATGCAGAGTTATCGGTTTTTGAGAATTTGAAATTTTTGGTTGAAGCCGGCGGTTTGTCCGTAAAAGCGGATGAACTTATACATCTGCTTGATAGAGTTCAGGTTCCTCATCTCAAAGATCAATTGTTTGGAAGCCTTTCAACCGGGCAACAACAAAGGGCTAAGCTCGCTGCCTCCTTGGTTAGAAATTCAAAAATCCTAATGCTTGACGAACCCGGCTCCAATCTTGACGAGAAAGGACATACTCTTGTCTCGAAAATTGTGAAGGAAGCGTCGGACTCAGGCACCCTTGTTTTTCTAGCCTCAAACGATCCCTCCGAAATTAGTTTATGCGATTCTGTTATAGAATTATAGCCTGCTAAAGTTTTAATGTAGCAACGAGAGCAACACATTAAATCTTTAACACATTTCTATCTTTACTCTCAACTTTGCCGCAATTCCTTTAACTTTGTTTGAGAAAATTCAACACACTTAATTTCCAATTACATATTCTTATATGATTTCACAAAACGATCAAGAACTCGCTAGCCTGATTCTCAACCACAGTACAGAAGTTGAGAAAGGTGACAATGTGATGGTTCAGCTTATTGGGTTAAACGGTATTGACCTGCTTCGGGCTTTGGTTGAACAGATCCGTGAAAAAGATGCTCATCCGTTTATCAAGATTGAAGATGCCGAAACACAACGAATCCTGATCGAAAATGGGAATGAAGAATTTTGGAAAAATCAGGCAACCGTTGATCAGCTCCCACTGATGAAGCAGATGGATGCTTTTATTGGAATCCGTGCTTCCCAAAATATTTATGAGAACTCACTAGCCAGTAAAGAAGCCAACAAAGCTTATTCTGAGCACTTTCTTAAGCCGGTTCACTTTGATGAACGCGTCAACAACACCAACTGGTGTATCATGCGCTATCCTTCTCCGGCATTTGCAATGAATGCCAAAAAACCAACCCGTGCGTTTGCTGAGTTCTATTACAATGCTTGCTTAGTTGATTATGGAAAGCTTGAACAAGCCATGAAGCCTCTGGAAAAACGATTACGCGCTACAGATGAAATTCACCTTAAAGGGGAAGGAACTGACATCAAATTCTCGGTAAAAGGACAAAATTGGGTTCCTTGCTTTGGAAAACGAAATATACCCGATGGTGAACTATTCACATCACCGGTCATTGATTCTATAAATGGGGTGATTTCTTACGCTCCTTCCGTATATCAAGGCAAGCCTTTTGAGTTTGTGAAACTGGAAGTAAAAGACGGCGCTGTGGTCGATTTCGATTCATCCAACAACGAAGCCCTCAAAGATATTTTAGACACCGATGAAGGCGCACGACGTTTTGGGGAATTCAGCTTTGGCCTGAATCCGGTTATCGAAAGCCCGATGTATGACATCCTTTTTGATGAAAAAATATATGGTTCCAATCACCTCACTCTTGGGAAAGATTATGAAGTAGCACCAAACGGTAACTCCAGTAACATCCACTGGGATCTCGTTTGTATTGGCGCGAATGTATACTTGGATGGTGAGCTCGTTCGGGAAGGACGCAAGTTTGTTGTGGATGACCTGAAAGGACTCAATCCTGAAGAATTACTTTAATCCTATTTAAGAATGAACAGCACAGCTTGGCTTTATGGAGGAGTATTAGCAGCAGTAGTTATACTGCTACAGCTATTCGAATATTATTTAGCTATCTCCATTTTCCCTACCCCTGTTTATATTGGGATTATTGCCCTTTTATTTACGGCTTTGGGAATTTGGTTAGGCAAAAAGCTTACCGGGAAAAATGAACCAGAATCTCCCGAGCCTGTTTTTCGCCGCAATCAAAAAGCCCTGAAATCACTGTCTATCAGTGAACGTGAGCTTGAAGTATTGGAATATTTGGCCAAAGGTAATTCCAATCAAGAAATTGCCAATAAATTATTCATATCCATTAATACCGTAAAAACTCACCTCACCAGTCTATATCAAAAGCTGGAAGTTAGCCGTCGAAGTATGGCCGTAAAAAAGGCGCGTACATTAAAGCTTGTCCCATAAAAAATCCGCTGATCTTTTATGACCAGCGGATCCATGTTAGAAGTTTTGATATTTAAGCGTGATGCCTATTACACAACAACACCAATTTTAGGTCCTGCTTCGTTAATTTCATCACTGCTATCTGCCTCATACTTCTCAAAATTCTTAATGAAAAGTCTGGCCAGTTTTTCAGCTTGAATGTCATAATCCTCTCTGAATTCCCAAGAGTACCGAGGTTGTAGAATCTCGGGTGAAACATCTGGACATGAAGTCGGAATTTCGAATCTGAACACTTCATCTGTTACCGTTTCAACATCATCCAGTTCACCGGCATGTATTGCGTTGATGATTGCTCTGGTATCTTTCAGATTCATTCTTTCTCCGCCTTTACCATAGGCTCCACCTGTGATTCCTGTATTTACCAGCCAGGCATTAGCATTGTGCTTACGCATTTTTTCAGCAAGCATTTCAGCATATTTAGCAGGCGGCCAGGCCAAGAAAGCAGCTCCAAAGCAAGCAGAAAATGTAGCTTCAGGCTCTGTCACTCCCATCTCTGTACCGGCTACTTTGGCGGTGTATCCGCTAACAAAGTGGTACATAGCTTGTTCCGGAGAAAGTTTACTTACCGGAGGCAGCACGCCAAAAGCATCATAAGTAAGGAATATGATATTTTTTGGATGTCCTGCTGTGCAAGGAATATTTGCATTCGAGATATACTCGATTGGATACGAAGCGCGAGTGTTTTGAGTAATGCTCACATCGTCATAGTCCACTTCCCGGCTTTCAGGATCATAACCCACGTTTTCGAGTACGGTTCCAAACTTGATGGCATTAAATATTTCAGGTTCTTTTTCTTCTGAAAGATTTATGGTTTTTGCATAGCAACCGCCTTCAATATTAAACACGCCGTCATCACTCCAGCAATGCTCATCATCGCCAATTAATTTGCGGCTCTTATCTGCTGAAAGGGTTGTTTTACCCGTTCCGGAAAGACCGAAGAACAATGCAACATCTTCCGGTTCTTCGCCCTCGTTTGCCGAGCAGTGCATGGAAAGAACATCCTGTTTTGGCATCAAGTAATGCATTACAGTGAAGATTCCTTTCTTCATTTCACCGGCGTATTCGGTCCCTAAAATCACCATTTGTTTAGTTTTGAAGTTGACGTCCACACTCGCGTCTGAAGTCATTCCTTCTGTAAAACGGTTGGCCGGGAATTTACCCGCGTTGTACACCACAAAGTCAGGCTCGCCAAAATTTTCGAGCTCTTCCTCGGTTGGTCGGATAAGCATGTTGTGCATAAAAAGTCCATGATATGGACGTTCTGCTATGATGCGCACTTTCAATCTGTAATTTGGATCCCATCCAGCAAAACCATCAATTACATACAGCCTTTCACAAGTATTCAGGTAGTCGGTTGCACGCTGATGATTGATATCAAAGGTGTGCTCATCTAAAGGAATGTTGATGTTTCCCCACCAGATTTCATCCTTGATTCCCTCGCTATTCACCACACGTTTATCTGCAGGACTCCTACCCGTTCTTTTTCCTGACCGAACTACCAACGATCCTTTATTAGTGATGGCTGAACCGGGATCATATTTTAAGGCATCTTCATAAAATTTAGCCGGCGAAGGATTCCTTATTATGTTTTCTACTTTGATATTTTGATTGGATAAGTCAACTTTGGTTCTCATGACATTAGGCTTTAGAGATTACGATTGAGTAAGTGCTTATAGATACAAACCAAACATGAATTTTCTGTTAATAAACTCAATAAAGTTTAGCTTTTAGCTGAATAAATTATTGGAATCGCTTTTCTAACGTTTTGGAAGGATTTTTTTCTGAAAATCATACTTTCGGGTGATGCATTCTTTCCAATTTTTCCTTAATTCTATGCAGAAATACTAGCTAAACTCTGCATCATGAAAAAAATCATACTCACTTTCGGTATTTTTGCCGGCATTATTAATGTTGGAACAGGGATACTTCTTGTCAATTTAGCCGGAGAAGAAATGGTTCATGCCAATTCACAATGGATTGGCTATTTAGTAATGATCATTGCCCTGTCGATGATATTTGTTGGTGTAAAGCAATATCGAGACGAGCATCTTGGTGGGGTCATTAAATTTGGTAAAGCTTTTTTAACCGGACTTTATATAGCGCTGATTGCAAGTGCCATTTACGTGGGAGTTTGGGAACTCTATTTGCAGTTTTCGGGAGTGGATTTCATAACAAACTACCAAGCTTCGATAATTGAAAATATGCAGGCTGACGGGGCTAGTCAGGCCGAAATTTCAGCCATGGAGGAGCAGATGCAATTCTATGCTGATATGTATGAGAATCCCATTCTCAGAATATTACTTACATTATCAGAGATACTGCCTGTTGGTTTAATCATCAGCTTGACTAGTGCTGCATTACTGCGAAAAAGCACCTTCTCCCCTTCCAAAGAAAACATAGATCCTGAAGCGAAGGCTATTTAAAGAAAACTGCTGATTATGAAAATTGAAGCGAAAAATCCCGATGATTACATCAAAAAAGTACCGGAAGACCGAACGGAGGCTATGAAAAAGCTTCGGGAAATCATTAAGAAAAATCTTCCTAAAGGCTTTCAGGAGACTATGAACTACGGGATGATTGGATATGTGGTTCCACATTCTATTTACCCCGCAGGTTATCATGTAAATCCCGAACTCCCATTACATTTTATGAGTATTGCCTCTCAGAAAAACCATATTGCCGTTTATAGCTCTGCTATTTATGCTGACCAGGCAATCATGGATTGGTTTACTGCAGAATATCCTACATACGTAAAAACAAAACTCGATATGGGAAAAAGCTGTATTCGTTTTAAAAACCCAGATCATATTCCGTACGAATTGATTGGTGAACTGGCCGGAAAAACGACGGTAGAAGAATGGATTAATCTCTACGAGAAGAACGTTAAACGCTAATTTAAAATCACTTGCCATGAACCCTAATAATCATTCGCTTTCACTTGCTGTAAAAGACATTCATGCTTCTAAAGCCTTTTATGAAAAGCTGGGGTTTGAACCGGTTGAAGGTACCGGGCCCATAGAAAACAACTGGATTATCATGAAGAAAGGTAATTCACTAATTGGATTGTTCCAGAATATGTTTGAGGAAAACATCATCACCTTTAACCCCACCGACGCTCGGAGTATTCATAAAGACTTAAAGGAAAAAGATGTGGAATTTCTGATGGAATCCGATTCTATGAACGATGAAAAAGGGCCATGCCACTTTTGTATTGCTGATCCGGATGGAAACCAGATTTTATTTGATCAACATAACGACTAATTGAGTGAAGCTTTCAGGCTTCAGCGATCAGCTTTTAGTTTGGGGCTGAAGTAGCTAAGGGTTAATGTTTGGTGTTCTTATACCATGATTTTAATTGTTTTAGCAGCTCTGCATGATCGCCTCCATTGAAGCGCCATTCACATTCCTTTAAAAACCAATAGAAAT